>Ga0326512_10001552_pt1 | contig 17506 bp, 16 predicted proteins | sample 1_2617_0518_D_FD_203652 | JGI IMG/M metagenome (GOLD analysis project Ga0326512, IMG submission 203652) | Bovine rumen microbial communities from UC Davis, California, United States - 1_2617_0518 | ecosystem: Host-associated > Mammals > Digestive system > Stomach > Rumen | place: USA... | reverse complement strand
CCTTTACTTCTACTGGAACTAAAGATTTTTTAGTACGCACAAAGAAATCCTGCTCAAGAGTTGAGTTCTCTTTTTTATAATAGAACAGTTCATATCCCTGTTTACAGAGAGCTTCTGCTATTACATTTTCATACAAAGCCCCCTTATAAACATTCATGTTCTTATTTGCGCGTAAATCATCCTGAGATTCCTGGTCAAGATTTGCAATTAAAAGGCCAGTATCACGAAAATAAACTTTGTATTTGTCATCTTCACATATTTTTCTAAAATATGAGCGATTTTTACATAAAAATAACTATTTTATGAGCGTATTTTTGCTATGTTTTACTATTTTATGAGCGAGTTTTTATCTTTTAACACTATTATATGAGTGAGTTATCTAAACCCTTCTCTTCCGCTCCAGAATCAAAAAGACAATCCCGCACAAGGTAATCTGCACAAAGGTTGATGCCGGCGTTGCAAGTCCGATTCTAAAAAGTGTGGGATTTGCTGTCTGGCTCATCAGATATGAAAGTGGAATACGCACACCAAAAGCCCCCACAATTCCCTGAATCATTACAAATGAAGTTTTTCCGCAGCCGTTAAAATAGCCGATAAAACAAAAGAGGAATGAAACAAAAAGCGTGTCGATGGCATAAGCCTTCAGGTAAGAGTGGGCGGCCACAATTACATCGCTGTCCCTGGAGAAAATGGCGGAAAGAAGATTTCCGTGGAAGAAGGCAAAATAGCCCATAAAAAGACCGCAAAACAAAGAGGCCGCAATAGAATACAAAAGGGCTTTATTTGCCCGGTCATATTTTTCGGCTCCTATATTCTGGGCGACAAAGGCGCTCAAGGACTGAGAAAAAGCCATGGGCACCAGCATGATAAAGCCGCAAACTCGTTCCGCTACCCCTACTCCCGCAGAAGCAATAAGTCCCAGGCGGTTGATGATTGCCGCAATCACAAGGAAAGAAATCGTAACAAGCCCGTCCTGCAAAGAAATGGGAGCACCAGTTTTACAGACCAGAGCCACAAGAGCCCCCTGCCAGCGGATATTCTTTTTTGAAAATGTAAAGGGAAGCCCCCGTTTTTTTGCCACAATCAGACAGAACATAACGCTCAAGGCCTGGGCAATCACTGTAGCCAGAGCAGCCCCGCTGGATGCCATGTGAAAGACAGCGATAAAAAGCAAATCCCCAAAAATGTTTATAATGCAGGCGACAAGAACTGTCAAAAGCGGAGTTTTTGAATCACCCATTCCCCGGAAAACACCGCCCATCATGTTGTAAGCAGTAATAAAAACCGTTCCCGCCGAACAGATGTGAACATACATGCAGGTTTTATCAAAGGCTTCTTTTGGGGTCTGCATGAGAAGGGCAAATGGTTTTGTCAGAAAAATCATGATGACAGTAACCACAAGCGCAAGCAGGGCAAAGAAGATTATGCTCGTTCCAACAATATCCGCAGCCTTTTCCTTTTTACCGGCCCCCAGTGCCTGCCCCATCTGAATGGTCGTTCCCATGGCAAGACCTACGATTATAAAAGTGATGGTCTGCATCATCATGGTTCCGGTTGCAACCGCAGAAACATCAGCCGCATTTCCAAACTGACCGACAATCAGCAAGTCAACCGCACCGTAAAAAGACTGTAAAAACAAAGCCCCAAGCACCGGAAGTGCAAAGCGAATCAGCCGGGACGCAATTTTCCCCGATGTAAACAAAGTTGTTTCAGACATACATATATCGTATTTAATCTAAGGGAAAAAATCAACGAAGGGGGCGTTACGGGGGATGTGCCCCCGTTGGGTGGGGTAGGACGCGACGAAGTGCGGCCGTAGGGCGGGGCTCCGCCCTCCTGAAAAAATGCTCATATGCATACTGGCGCAACTTTGGTTGGGGTCCTATTTATCTTAAAAGGCCTGTCGATACAGCTCCAGAATATCTTCCCGCTCAGTCTTGCGCGGATTTACGCTGATATTTCCGCTTTTCATGGCATCTTCGGTCATCTGCAGAATCACTTTTTCAAAGTCTGCTTTTTCTACTCCGGCTTCTTTTATTCCGTTCGGGATTTCTAAATCTTTGTTAAGGGCTGCAAGTTCAATATGCAGCATTGAAGGCAGAAAATCTTCTTTTGAAAGAGGCTTTTGACATACGCATCTGTAAATCTGATAGTATTTTTCCTTCATATCAGGATTTTCTGTTGCCACCTCATTAAATTCAACAACTTTAGGAAGAAGAATTGCATTAGCCACTCCATGAGGAATATCAAAAAATGCGCTTAACGGATGGCTCATTGCGTGAACATCTCCCAGGCGGGCATGACTAAAGGCTATTCCTGCAAAGAGAGAACCCAGCATCATTTTTTCTGCAGCTTTTGTATTTCCTCTGTCTTTAACATAAGTTCTGATTGATGAGCCAATAAGTTCCAGGGCCCGCAGGGAAAACATTTCAGAAAAAGGACTTGCGGCCTTTGAAATATAAGATTCAAGGGCGTGAATCATTGCGTCAATTCCGCAGGCGGCGGCGGTTCCTTCCGGGACTGTGGAAATAAGTTCCGGGTCAAGAATTGCATAAGATGGAAGAAGATAATTTGACGCAATCGTAAGTTTGTAGTTTCTGCTATGATCGGTAATGACAGAAAAAGCCGTCACTTCACTACCCGTCCCCGCTGTTGTAGGAATTGCAATCATTGGAACGACAGGACCTGGAACTTTTCCGCCACCTTCGTAATCCGTAATCTTTCCGCCATAAGTTGCAAGGACGGCGACTGCTTTTGCGACATCGAGCGGAGAGCCACCGCCGAAGGCCACTATAAAATCCGCCTTGCTTTCTGAATAAAGGGCTGAGGCTTTCTCCACTGTCTCTACAGAAGGGTTCCCCTCTGTGCGGCAAAAACTTACACTCTCAATTCCGGCAGATTCCATTGCCGCGCTGCATTTTGCAACAAGCCCTATTTTTTCAAGATGCGGCCCCGAAATAATCAGGGCCTTTGATTTCTTTAATTTTGCCGCAATTTCCGGTAACTTTGAAAGAGAACCAGCACCAAATACAATGTTCTGCGGAATTGAAAATGTAAAATCCATATTTTTCCCATGCCCCCTTTTTTCACATCTCCTTTTTCTAATACCGCTTACCCAAGAATACTTTTCAAGATTTCAAAGGCTTTATCACAATCAGCTTCTGTAATAATGAGCGGCGGAATCATACGGATAGTATGAGAGCCAATAGCAGTAATAAGCAGGTGTTTTTCAAGACACTTGTGCTTTACATCAACTCCGCTGACAGAATCATCAAATTCAACGCCCACCAGAAGCCCCTGATGACGAACCTCCTTTACATGGGGCAAGCCTTCAAGCTTCTTAGAAAAATAGTCCCCCATCTTCTTTGCGTTTGCGGCAAGATTTCTGTCCAGAAGTTCATTGACCTCGGCAAGGGCGGCCGCACAGCTTACAGGATGACCACCAAAAGTTGTTCCATGACTTCCTGCACTAAAGGCCTTTGCTACTTCGGCACTTGCGCAGATTGCACCAATAGGCATACCGCCGCCAAGAGCCTTTGCCATAGATACAATATCTGGTTTGATACCATAGTTCATAAAGCTCATTACTGAACCTGTTCTGCACCAGCCGGTCTGAACTTCATCAATCAGAAGAAGCATTCCTTTTTCATCACAGAATTTACGCAAGCCCTGCATAAATTCCATTGTCGCAGGATGCACTCCACCCTCCCCCTGTACCGGCTCAATCATGATGGCAATTGTATTTTCAGTACAAGCATTTTTAAAGGCTTCCAGATTGTTGTAAGGCGCATAAGAAAATCCGTATGTCATTGGACCAAATCCTACCTGACATCCGTTTCCCGGCTGACCTGTCGCACTCATTGCACCAAAGGTACGGCCATGAAAACCCATTTTTGCAGTTACAATGTGATATTTGTTCGGACCATATTTTTCGATTCCATATTTACGGGCCATTTTTATCATAGCTTCATTAGCCTCTGTTCCCGAGTTCTGATAGAAAATTTTATCCATGCCGATTGTTGTACAGATTTTTTCTGCCAGAAGAGCCTGGGGAATTGTGTAAGGATAGTTAAAGGTATGCATTACATCCTGTACCTGATCAATTACGGCATCTACTACCTTCTGGTTGCAGTTTCCTGCACTGTTTACGGCAATACCGGCATAAAAATCCAGATACGGCTCCCCTTTTTCATCGTACACATACTGATCTTTTGCTGTTTCCGCAATAAAATCAAAGCGTTCGTAAGTTTCAATCATATATTTTGAAACCTTGTCCTTGATGTCCTGTGCTGTTAATCCTGTGTCCTTAAGTTTCATATTTTCCTCCAATATTTTTTTTTTTTCTGGGCGTTCGACGCAACCTGCGGTTGCTTCGCGAGTTTTTTCGCTCCGCTACAAAAACTCGCGACGCCGGGCTTTTCGTGGTTTCAGTCCTTCGGACCGCTTCGCGCCACTACAATCCCTAACGCAGTTCTTAAATTAAACATTTTACTTGCAGCAGATGCTTTACCATCTCTACGCAGCCTTCAATTCCAACTTTTTCACTGTTCAGGGTGATATCGTAATTGACCGGGTTGGTCCAGTAATTTCCGCCTGTGTAGTATTCATAATAATCCGCACGGAATTTATCTGTTTGGGTAATTGTTGCGGCAGCCACTTCTTCTGTGACTCCCATTTTTTCCATTGTCCGCTTAAGACAGAAAGCTCTTGGAGCCTCAATGTAAACGCTTACAACTCTGGGGTTTCCCCGAAGAACATAGTCTGCGCATTTTCCGACAATCACACAGCTTTCTGTTTCTGCAAGATTTTTTATAATCTTGCTCTGATATTCAAAAAGCTTGTCATCACTCACAAACTTTTCGTTTCGGGCAATATAGCTCTTTGCCTTTGGCAATCCTCTCAAAAAACTTGCAAAGCCTCCTTTATTCCGAATCTTTTCATCAACCTCGCGAAAAACTTCCTCATCAAGACCGCTCATCTGACTGGCCAGGGTAAGGATTCGGTTTTCGTAACAGTGGATTCCAAGATCCTTTGCAAGTTTTGATGCTATTTCTTTACCCCCGGTTCCAAAGCCACGGGCAAAGGTTACTACATAGTGTTCCTTTTCTTTTTCTGCCATTTTTATCTCCTGTGTTTGCCAACAAGTTGGCCTGGCCGCCGGTCAAAGTGACCCTTGCTTTACCACTTTTATCCCGCCAGATACCTCGTAAGAAATTCCCTTGACCTTGGATTTTTAGGATTTGAGAAAAATTCTGCCGGAGCAGCATCTTCTGCAACATATCCCTGATCCATAAAGATTGTTCTTGTGCTTACATCCCTGGCAAAACCCATTTCATGAGTTACAATCACCATTGTTAAGCCTGTCTTTGCAAGTTCCTTCATCGTGTTCAAAACCTCCCCTACCATTTCCGGGTCAAGGGCGGAGGTAGGTTCATCAAAAAGAAGAACTTCAGGATTCATACAAAGGCTTCTTGCAATTGCAACCCGCTGCTTTTGTCCGCCGGAAAGCTGGGCAGGCTTGGCGTTTATATAGGGAGCCATTCCAACTTCTTTTAGATGCTTTATGGCCCGCTGAAAGGATTCTTCCTTTGAAAGATGCAGGACCTTTCTTGTGCAGAGCATACAGTTTTCAAGAACTGTGTAGTTATTAAAAAGATTGAAAGACTGAAAGCACATTCCAACCTTAGAGCGAAAATTGTTTACATCCTTTTGAACATCCCTTACTTCTTTTCCATGAAACAAGACTTTTCCGCTTGTCTGGCGTTCCAGCTTGTTGATGCAGCGAAGCAAAGTTGATTTTCCACTTCCTGAAGAGCCAAGAATACAGATGATTTCTCCCTTTTCAATATCTATGTCTATTTTTCTAAGAACCTCATGCTTTCCGAATGACTTGCTTAAATCCTTAATCTCTATTATTTTCTCTGCCATTTTTGTCTCCTTTTACTAAAGTTTTCTAAACTCCGTCATTGAGGTATTCAACTGCAAGAACATAATCTGCTTTGTCTTCCATCTTCTTTTCCACAAAATTAAAAAGCTTGTTGAAGGCAAAACAAAGAACAAAATAAATGGCGGCAATAACAAGGTATGATTCAAAATACTTATAGTAGTTTCCGCCAACGGTCTTGGCTGCCATGAACAATTCCTTTACGGCAATAACATTCAAAACAGAGGTCATCTTCAGGTTTGTAAGAAATGTATTTGCCATTTCCGGAATGATATTCTTAAAAGCCTGTGGAAGAACAACATACAGCATTGTTTTGATGGGACTCATTCCCATAGCCCAGGCACCCTCTCTTTGTCCTTTGTCGATAGAGCCAATACCGGCGCGAACAGTTTCTGCCATGTAAGCACCCGTATTCAAAACAGTAACCAGAATACCTGCAAAAATTGCTGTCATGTGTGAGCCAAAGGCGGTCTGGCGCAATCCGTAGTAAATAATCATGGCCTGAACAATCATTGGAGTATCTCGGAAGATTTCAACGTAAAGGGTTGAAAGACCTTTAAAAAATCTCATAAGAATCTTCTTTAAGGGATTGTCATGCTGGCTGATTTTTGAATCCTGAATTACACCAATTAAAAATCCAAGAAGGAATCCCAGAATTGTGCCAGCAACGGCAATATAAAGTGTAATCCAGGTACCTTCTATAAACATGTCAGCGTATTTCTTAGCCAGAAAAAATACCCAGGCGAATGTATTTGTAGGACTTGATTCCATTTTATTTCTCCCAGTCTGGCAGGGAAATTGGACCATCTGCCCTTCCCTGCCAGGATTTTGTTTTTTACATTTTTACTTAGTTTGCGGCAGGCTGCTGTGTAATTGCTTTTTCCATTAAAGCATCCATTTTTGCTTTATCGTTCCAGCCAAGCTCGTCCATAGCCTTTTGCAGCTTGTCTCGCAGGGCAGTATCGTTTTTACGGGTAGCAATACAAACATTTACCATCGGGCCGTCACCAACAAAGGTGTCTGACTTATCAAGCTGAATAATCTTCAGCCCCTTGTTTGTCATTAAAGCACTCTGGGCAGTTGGAAGATCCACGATTGCCACATCTGCTACATCATTTGAAACAGCCATAAAGCATTCAGAAGTAGTTTCAAAATTTCCTGATTTTACAGCCCCCGGAATCTGGTCCAGGAGTGGAATCCAGCCGGTTCCCAGCTGAGTTGTAAGACGGACGCCTGAACCAGCCATTTCGCTAAGTCCTTTTACTCCTGCATAAGGACCGTCAGCCTTCACGACAATACAGTTATCACGATAGTAGTATGGAGTCGTAAAGGAATAAGCCAGTTCTCGCTCTGCAGTTTTTCCCATGCCGGCAATGATACAGTCATAGTCCCCTACATCCATGCTGATTCCAATAGAAGACCATTCACTTTTGTGAACCTCAAGCTCCATTCCAAGATAATCTGCAAGCATTTTTGCAACGGCTACATCATATCCATAGGCATAGTATTTTTCCTTGAAGATTGGGACAGCCTCTGTTCCATCTGGAGTTTTATTAGAAGTTTGTGTCCAGTTGAATGGAGCATAAGCACATTCCATTCCTACTTTTAATACAGGCTTTGAAGATGCTGTTTTTTTCTCTTTACAACCAAAAAGACTTAAGGCTGATACCATGGCCAATGCTGCTGCCACCCTTTTTACAATTCTTGATTTTTTCATATTCGCACCTCGCTAAAAAAAATTGCACAAAAAAAGGGGCTGTCCTAGAAGTTATTAAAAGACTTCAAAAAGGGCAGCCTTTTTTATGTTTAAATGAATTTTGTAGATTTTCGTTTATTGTTTTTTTTCTTAGGCGTTCATTAATCGAATCAGCTGCTTGAAATCATATCCCAGCATCAGTAATCCCCATTCAGTTCCAACTTTTTCTTTTCCCCGAAGATGAAATCGCCTAAAGCCTAAATTGCCTTTTGTCTGACCAAAGACAGTTTCACATTCAGTGGAACGCTTCTTCATAAGAGTTTTATATTCTTCACTTGAAAGAAGTTCTTTTACTTTTGCTTTCTGTTCAAGCCAGTGCTCGTTTCTTTGAATCACTCTGCCATATTCAGATTTTGTACATAATTCTCTGAAAGGACAGCCTTCGCAATTTTCACACTGATAAACTTCGTAAGTCTGTAAATATCCGGATTTATTTTTCTTAGTCACTGTCTTTTTGTAAGGAACAGGATTTCCGCAGGGGCAGGTGTATTCTTTTTGTTCAGCATCGTATTTCCAGTTTTCAGTGTTGAATGTCTTTTTCTTAAAACTCCTTTTTATTTCTTTCTCATAAGTTGTGTACTTTACGATTCCTGTGATTTCATTTTTTTCCAGATAATCATAATTCTCTTCACTTCCATAACCGGCATCAGCAATTGCAAACTTAAACTTACATCCAAGACGTTTCTGAACATTTTCAAGATGAGGAATAAATGTCCTTGTGTCCGTAGGATTTGGGAACACGTCATATCCGATTACAAAATTGTTTTCAGTTCCAACCTGAATATTATAACCCGGTTTGAGCTGACCATTGAGCATGTGGTCTTCCTTCATTCTCATGAAAGTTGCGTCTTCATCTGTCTTTGAATAGCTGTTTCTGTCATTAAAAGTGGCGTTTGCTTTTTCGTATTTCTCTTTTCTCGGAAGATAATCCTTTTCAATCTGGCGTTTTGCCTTCTTCAGTTTTTTTTTACGTCTTTTGAATCTTCGTCATCAAGGTCATTTATTTCGGCAAGTTTTCTATTGATCTGCTCGGCAACGGCTTTGATTTCTTCACTTGTTACAGGAGTGTCATCGCCCGTTTCTGCAAAGTCCTTGTCACCGTAAATCTGATTTTCTTTCCGTGTAATTTCTTCTACGTCTCTTAGGAATACCTTCAGTTTTTCATCCAGTTTCTTCTCGTTTTTCTCTACGGCTTTTTTCCAGACGAATGTGTATTTGTTTGCGGCACTTTCGATTTTAGTCCCATCTACAAAATATTTTTCAAGACTCACATAGCCTTTTTTGTTCAGAAGTTTTACTGTCGATACAAATATTTCTTCGATTGAGTCTTTCAGCTTTTCACTGCGGAATGTGTTGATAGTTCTGAAGTCCGGTTTCTGGAATCCAGTGAGCCACATCACGTTTACATTCTCGCGGCACTGTTTTGCAATCTGTCTTGAGGAATAGGTGCCTGTCATGTAGCAGTAAATCAATACTTTCAGGAGCATGACCGGATTGTACCTGCTTGCTCCGCCACCTTTTGTGTTTCGTACAAATACTTCTTCAATTTCGAGTTCATCTACTGTTTTGCTGACAATTCTTACAAAATGATTTTGTGGAACCAGTTCGTCCAGGCTTGGCGGCAGGAGCCACTGCTCGTGCTGGTTATATGGTTTGTATGTGATTTTATCGCTTACGCCTCTGCTCATATTTAAATTTTAGCAGATTTGAATTTGCTTGTAAATTTAAAATAATTGGGGCTGCCCCATACTTTTGGGACAGCCCCTTGCTTTTGATGTTTGTACAATATCAGATATAAAAATTCATTTCATTGTGTAATCTGCACAATAAGAATGTGCAATTTACACAAACATCATTTTCTTAACATAAATGCAATTCAAAATATCAAGTAATTCTGTGTAATCATCTAAAGAAAATCCAAGAAGCTCTTCCAGTTTATTAAGACGATACTGCATGGAATTTCTGTGAATAAATAAATCATCTGCCGTGGCAGAAACCGAAAAGCCGTTAAGATAGTAAGCCCAGCAGGTTTCTACAAGGTCTGTACCATTGGCATGATCATAATCCTCAAGGGGCCTTAATTTTTCCGTACAATATTCAAGAATTTCTGCCTGATTTCCGCTGTTAAACATAAATTTATACAAGCCCAAAAGACTGGCGCTGATTACTTTTTTTGTGCGGGCCTGGGGAAGATAATCTTTTTTTGGTATAAGATTTTTTGCCTGCTGATAGCTTTTTGATAAATCAGCAGGATTTGAACATACAGGGCCCAAAATACATGTACTGCGAATATTCCCCTTAAAACGAGGCAGTTCATCCAAGTTTTTAAGAACTTTTTCAATCTCTTTTTCTGCAGATTTATCTGATTTTTCTTCAAAAAGAAGAACAAATTTGTTAAGAAATTTCATAAACAAGGGACGGCATTCCATATTTTCAACATCGCGGTTCAGACAGTTGGCATAATACTCATAATTATGTTCATCTGTTTCAAGATTCAGCCCGTAATTTCTGTCCACAACTATAATCCCTACTCTGTAAGGCTTGGAAAAATCCAGATTGAATTGTGAAGAAATCTTTTCCACATAGCGCTGGTTTATGTCATAACCAAAAAGCAGGTTGTAGAGATAATCGCCAGTCTTTTTTATTTTGATTTCATCGGCCAGAAGAATTTTTCCGATGCTCTGGTCAATGTCAACAAAGCTGGCCCCTTCCCAACGGATGTAGAACAAAGGAAGATTTACTTCATTAGCCCAGACAATCAACTCTTCGGGCAGCCGCTCCTTGTCTTCCAGAACGGAAATGCAAAGTCCGCTTATGCCAAGGTCATAAAGTTCATGAGCAGTAGTAATTACTTCCTGCATATTAAAGCGGACATAATCAACAACAATAAGGGCAAAATTTCCCCGGCTCATGTGATCTGCATAGGGCCTGGTCTGACAAAGATATGTCCAGGAAACAACCCTGTCTAAGCCCTTTTCCCCGGCTACCAGTTCCAATCCATCAAGATTAAGCTTTAAAATATCGTTACAAGTTATCAATTTTTTTCGCCTGCCTTTTGGTATAAAAAAAACGCCTGCCCTAAAAAGACATTCCCGAATAATCTTCGCAGAATTTCCTTTTAAGACAAGCGTCTTTGCTTAATGCTAATAATCTAAACAAATCTTCTAATAATGACAAGACTTATACAAAGTAATTTCCAGGTGGATAAAGTTTTCTGCTACAAAACCCGGCGTTCCAAGCGACACTTTTCCTGTAAGCTTTCACTTTTCCTTACCTTAAAAAAATAGTATGATTACTTCCATGAACGACAACTTGATTTTTGAGACTGAGCGGGAGATTTCTTCTGCATTTATTGATTCGTCTGTGAGGATGGGAGTGGCCCAGGCTGTTCTGCTTGTGCAGGATAATCTTACCGAAGCCTTTAATGCCATGGGCTGCGACGGTATAGTGTATCGCGAAAAATTTAATGCCTTCTGGGTGTTTACGAAGACGAAAGTTCATTTTGAACGCAGACCGGACTGGCGCGAAATCATTAAAGCCCGCACTTTCCCTGTTGATAATCTTGGCATGCGCACTCATGTTAATACTCAGCTGCTTGATAAAGAAGACAAAACGCTTCTGCTTGCAAATCAGGAAGCCTGTGTTTTGAGTCTGGAAAATCACCGGCCGCTTAAAATTACCGGTCTTCTCTATCCGAAAGAAAATTTTCCTCAGGCAGTTTTTAATGAACCCTTTGAGCGTTTTCCTTCTGATTTTTCTGAGGATGAATTTGTTTTTGAGCAGCAGATTCGTTCTTCCCAGATTGATATGTCGCATCACATGAATAATATTGAATATATCAAACTTGCCCTTTCTGTTTTCTCTGACGATTTTTTACAGGCTCACGAAATCACGGATCTTGAAGTGCACTATACCGGCGAAAGCAGGGAAGGTCAGATTCTTAAGGTCTACAAAAAAGAGGATTCAGAAAAACCGGGCAAAGTGTATATTCACATCAAAGAAAGCGGAAGATGTGTTTTTGAATCTTGTCTAGTGATTAAAGGATAGTTTTAAATGCTGAACTGGACAATAAAAACTTTTGACGAACTTACAGCAAAAGAAGTCTACGAAATCCTTAAATCGAGGGCGGAAGTTTTTGTAAAGGAACAGAAAATCACTTATGTTGATGAAGATGACGTGGATTACAGAAGCTGGCATGTGTTCGCAATGGAAGATGGCCGGGTCACTGCCTACCTGAGGGCTTTTATGGATGGCAAAGACACTGTAAAAATCGGCCGGGTCCTTACACTGGTTCACGGCAAAGGTACCGGCACTCAGCTTATGAAATACGCCGTCAGCCAGCTGAAAGATAAGGCCGGCTGCAAAAAAATCATCATGGACGCCCAGAGTCACGCCATCTCTTTTTACCAGCGTCTTGGCTTTACAATCACATCAGAAGAGTATCTTGAAGAAGGCATTCCCCACGTAGATATGGAACTGAGGATGTAGTACAATTGAAAGGATTGGGGTAAAGAAAGAAAATATGAAAAGCTCGAAGAAAATTTTTTTTGCATGTCTCTTTGCAGCACTTTTGACATTTTCAGTGAGCGCAAAAGATTCGGTTGGAATAGGACTGCAATTTGGTGCGCTGGGTTCTGAAAAAACATTCTCATCTTCAGCGACAATTTCCGGCAATACTATTTCAATACCATTCACCAAAACCACCTTTAATCCGAATATACATGTTGATATAAATGTACCGGTTTGTGATATAAATGAAATTGTCTTTTTTGGAATAAATCCGGGATATGATTTTTCCTGGGATTTTTCATATAGCAATAGTACTTCTGCTGGCACAGCTTCTGACACTACTATTTCTTATGAACATGAAACCTATGTATTGTCACACCGTTTTTCTTTAATTCCTGCTTTTACCTTTGTAGTCTCAAATTTTCGTTTTTCCCTCGGTACAGGATTTGCACTTGGTGTTGAATTATATAGAACACAAACTTCGTCAAAAACCACGTCATCTCCAAATTATACGTATGTACGCACATATAACGAATATACTGATATAAAAGTATTCTGGGCTTTAAACGCAGGGCTTAAATACAAACTGGGAAAGCACATATTTGTCGTCACGGACATATCATTTTTTATAGAAATATATGATAGTCATAAAGTCAATAATTACACAATAAAAACAAGTGGCAATTCATCCATAGAAATTCTGCCTAAGATTGGAGTAATGTTCGCTTTTTAGAAATTCAACCTCTCTACCCTAACGCAGGCATTTTAAATTCTTTGAAAATTGAGGAATTTTGTGGTATTATGAAGAAATACCGATGATTCCGCCCCGCACATCAAACGGCGATTTTGCAGTGCGGGTGGAATTAAACGGATACGGGGAAATTTTGTTAGGTTGATGGCGCACTGGGGCGCTTTTGGAGGAAAAAAAATGCACGCAGTTGATATGACTATTTTGGACTTTATAAGTGGAAGGAACAAAGTTTGTGTAATTCCTCCTTTCCAAAGAAATTATGAATGGACTGAAAAACAGTGTAAAGAACTTTTTGAAGATATTAAAAAGGCTGCTGAAAATGATAAAAATCATTACATTGGAAATATTGTCTATTATCTCGGTAAAAGAACTGGAGCATCATTTTCTGAATTAATTCTTGTAGATGGGCAGCAAAGAGTAACAACCATTTTAATTTTACTTTGTGCTTTAAGAGATTCCATGTCAGACAGCGATAAAGTTGCAGATGTTGAACAGTTTCTTGTAAATTCAACAAAAGATGAAAAATATAGAATAAGGTTAAAGCAAACTTCATATGATGCAGATACATTTGTCAGCTTAATAAATAAGTCCACTCCGAAAAGTATAGATAATAACATTTATAAAAATTATGAAAACTTCATAAAATGGCTAAACAATGAAGACTCTATGAAGCCTGAAGAATTTTTTGATGCATTGGAAAGACTTCAAATTGTAGATGTAAATCTTCAAATAGAAAATGATTTAGCTGCAGTTCAGACAGTCTTTGAAAAAATTAATTCAACAGGTACACCTTTAACTGCTGCAGATTTATTAAGAAATTATTTGTTGATTTCTGACACAGTTGAAGAACAAGAAAGACTTTATAAAGAATATTGGACAGAAATAGAAAAAAATATAAAAACAGAAAATATTCCTCGTTTTGTGAAAGACTATCTTGTAATGAAAACTTATGGTGATGTTGTTGAAGGAGAAACCTATTCCCAGTTTAAAAATGATTACATTATAGAAAAAGCGTTGGATAAAGAACAAGTTTTGTCTGATATGAAAAAATACTCCGTATTTTATTCTTATCTAAAATTTGAAAATTCTGAAAACATAAACATAAACAGAATAATACAAGTATTAAAGTATTTGAAAACGGATGATGTTTTCCCATTGTATTTATTTTTAATAGAAAAATTGTACCATTCTGATAAAAAAGAATTGTGTAGAATTTTAACACTTTTAAAAGACTTCTTGCTAAGATATCGTATCGTTACCCCAAGTGCGGGTGGCGGTTCATTGAGAAATGTAATCCAGAAATTAATAGAAAAATTGGATAAAAAGGAAATTGAATTTTCCTATGATACAATTTATTTTGAATTATCAAATAGTTCAGCTTTATCAGGACGGTTTCCTGATGACGAAGAGTTTAAAAAGGCTCTTATGACTTCTAATGAAAAGAATTATAAGTATGCAAGAGCTGTTTTATTAGGAATAGAATATAAAGAATCTACAAGACCTCCTGTTCAATTTGATGAAGTAACAATTGAACACTTGATGCCACAAACTTTGAATGACACATGGAAACAAAATCTTGGAGGAAAAGAAAAAGCTGAAGAAATATATGAAAATTACTTAAACTGCATTGGAAATCTTACACCGCTTTCACAGTCTTGTAATTCGAAAATTTCAAATCTTCCATGGAATCAAAAACGAAGTAAAATTGATTTTACAGGTTTTTTTGTATCGGATCCAGTAAAAAATATACAAGATTGGAATGAAACCGAAATACAAAAGCGAAATGAAGATTTGGCAATAAGAGCTTGTAAAGCTATAACAGCTCCATTACCTCGTACAAGAAAATACAGGACAGCATTGGATGATTTTGAAGATGGTGAATATCCTGCAAGTGATGTAGAAACTCGTATGGAGAATACTAATATTTCACACATTATGTTTGAAGATGAAAAATATGATGTAACAGCTTGGAATGGATATTTAAATACAATATGTACAATTTTGTTTAATAGAGAATCAAAGAAGTTTGATAAAATTGTTGAAGATAATTTGATCCATAAATCTACTTCAAGACGTAATAAAAATGGAAAAGATCCAATTATTACAAAAGATAAAAATCTTCTTGTTGGTCCATACAAAATTGAAGGGTCCGATTATTATTCCGAAGGAACTGTAAGTTCGATGACCGCTAGAGTTTATTCAAAACAGCTACTTGATTTATTTGGTTTTACAGATGATGTAAAATTATTTGTGAGTAAAAAGGTAGAATAATAAACACATAACAAAGCTTCAAAGCGGATGTCGCGGTCAAGCCGCGCCACCGTTTAATTGTTATGTGGACGCCCGCACTGGGGCGCTTATTGCTAATAAGTAAAATCCTCCAAACAAATTTTCTCAAAACGTTTGGAGGATTTTCATGACAGGAAAACTGTACACAAAAGAGGAAGTAATTTTATGTACCTATGCTGCTATGTATGATGCAGATGACTTCGGAGGAATAAATCAAATTCATTTATTACATAATAGAAGTCTAAGTTCCATTAAAATGAAAATAATGAATATTGCATCTATGCTCGATGAAAACGGAATAAAGCGATTTAACTATAATAGAGTTCCACCTCTTACAGGTTTAACTACTGGGGAACATGGACGAAGAACGAACTGGGATATAGTCAGTACCTTATATGACATTGATAAGAATGAATTTCTTTTAAAATGCAAATCCATTATAGAATAGTCTTAACGCGGTCAAGCCGCGTTTTTTATGCTTGACGATTTTTAAATAGTATAATTATAATATAATTATGGATGAACTAATTTTTGAATGGGATCCTGTAAAAGCTGAATTGAATTATACGAAACACAAAGTAACTTTCGAGGAAGCAAAAAGTGTTTTTTATGATGAAAATGCAATCTTAATTGCAGATCCAGACCATTCAAGTATGGATGAAGACAGATTTATCATGCTTGGACTTAGTTCCGAGTTACATATGTTGGTTGTCTGTCATTGTTACAGAGAAAATGACAGAATTCGTATCATTTCGGCACGAAAAGCAGATACGCTTGAAGCCGCACAATATGGAAGAAGATAATATGAGAGACCACTACGATTTTTCAAACGGAATAAAAAATCCTTATGCAGATAGACTCAAAAAACAGATTACAATTCGCCTTGATGATCAGGTAATTGATTATTTCAAAAATATGGCAGAAGAAACAGGAATGCCTTATCAGAATATTATCAATTATTATCTTCTGGATTGTGTAAAAGAAAAAAAACATTTGGAAGTTGCGTTTAGTAAATAAAAACACATAACAAAGCTTCAAAGCGGATGACGCGGTCAAGCCGCGACACCGTTTAAGCAAATGTTAGGCGGACAGCCCGCACTGGGGCGCTTTTGGAGGAAAAAATGAAGAAATGTATTAATATATTTTCAGTTTTTATAGTATTTTCACTATTATTCATAAGTTGCAATAACAAAGAAATTGCAGAGCTGAATAAAAAGATAGATGAGTTGTCTAATACGATGTATGAATCTTTGAATAACCAAACTGCTATTATCAACAGAGTTATTGGTGAAAATTTGCCAATAAGTGTTCCTGACGAATGCAGAAAGAATCTTGAAACTCTAAAAGATTCTGCTTCAAAATTGCTGGATTTAGAGATATCCGAAAATGAGTTAAAGAATGTAACAGAAAAGTATGTTGCATATATCACAACAACTCCACCATGGATTCAAGAGGAGCAAAGTTATGATTTGTTTGAAGTAAAATACAATATTGATTATGCTTCACTTTTGCTTGCTTACAAAAAAGAGCCTCAAAAAATTGATTTTATACTCAAAGAATTTGAAAACTTTATACTTGCAAGTTCTAATTACTCAAAGATTGAAGATGTCATAAAAAAGTATGATGAAATTTTTGCAGATAAGGTTAGTCCAATAAATGAAAAAACATCTTCTCTGATAAAGAGTTCAGAAGATTTAATGAAAAATGAATCTGCGACTACTGATGATTATAAAAAATTACTTACTGAAATTGATTCTCAAAAATCGGTTTTGGAAGTAAATAATATTACAAATAAATGGAATTCTCTTATTGAAAAAGAAGAAAATTTGAGAGTTAGACTTTCAGAAACAGAAGATAAAGTATTTCTTGCCGAATATGAGAAAGAATTTAAGGAGTTTACTGAAGAAGCAAAGAAAACGAACTTTTTGGAGGAAAAATATATTTCGCTTCAGTCAAAAGTTCCGTTGATTCAATCTAAGTTTTCAGGAAACCACGACGAAGATGATATAATTTTATATGAATGGAAGGTGTTCTGTGAATTGAACAAAAAACTTCAAGAAGCAAACTCTCAAATTGCAACACTACAATCAGATAATTCAAAATATGATGAAATTGTCATAGCTCAAATTTCATCTTCTCTTTCTTATGTCAATACTAATGTTGCGATTATTGGACATACAAAAATAATTGACACTTCAAGCATTGTAAAAGATGTAAAATCTGCTGTTGACAAGTTAAATAAATTGCAAAGTGATAA
>Ga0326512_10001551_pt1 | contig 17519 bp, 25 predicted proteins | sample 1_2617_0518_D_FD_203652 | JGI IMG/M metagenome (GOLD analysis project Ga0326512, IMG submission 203652) | Bovine rumen microbial communities from UC Davis, California, United States - 1_2617_0518 | ecosystem: Host-associated > Mammals > Digestive system > Stomach > Rumen | place: USA... | reverse complement strand
AGCACAGTTACCTACTACAGACATCAAGACAAACATAATCTATTTGCTTTGACCTGTAGGAACTTGAGCAGATAAATATGAAGAATATATCTACTCAAATAATAATTGGATTATGATAGGAGATACTTCTATAGACTTATCTCCATACTTTCATAAGACAAATGATGATAGTGATGATATCATAGAATGAAGCACAAACTTATTCTTAACTTCTGCAGAGAGAACTAAACTTTGAAATACAAGTTGAACTAACTCTGGAGATGAAACTAAGACAACTATCCAAACTAAACTTTGAGCCGCTTCATCTAGTAATAGTTGATACTTAACGTCAACTGATTACGATACACTTATGGCTAAGGCAGACGCGTCAGATGTAAATACAAAGACATTCTATTTAAGTTGACGATGAGACACAGAAGCACATAGAGCAGAATGCCAACCTATAATTAATTGGCGGCTTAGTTGAAAAATGCCAATAGTTAGATGTGGCGATATGGAATATGTGGTTAGAATTCAAAACGGTGCTAATACTCTTAATTTTGAATCAACTCGTAGTGTTGCAGAGGTAAAAAATAATAAATATACTAAAATAATCGAAGACGATTTTGTTATCTATTTTGATTCGTCTACTCACGAAGTTACACACTTATATCATCCTTATACATCTGCTAATAATGGAGTAAAAGTGCTAGAGACTTGAAGAGATTATTCTAGCCCATATACCCCTGAATATGATTGAAGCCCTGCTACAAAGAAATATGTAGACGATGCTATAGCGCAAGCTTGAGGATGAGATATGAACTATTCAGACTTCTGATGGCAAGCAAAGACTTGAACAACAATTACTCTAGACTTAGCCTCGACATACACTCCTTCAGCTAACTTCACAGTTAACGCTCCTTCTACGATTAAGGATGGGCAGGTTTACGTGCTAAGAGTCTATAATGGAGCCACTACTTACACGATGACTCTTGGAACTTGAATAACTAATTCATATGGTACAAGTACAGCTCTTACTGCAAATTGAATAGACCAGTTTGTATTCCTAGCAGTTGGATGAAACTTAGAGTTACAACCTGAAGCTGTATGATGATGAAGTGCTTGAGCTATTACTAATGATACAACTTGAACAACTTCATCTATAAGTAAGATTTGGGTAGGAACTGAAGCAGAGTATCAGGCTCTATCAACTTATGAAGAAGATGTTGCTTATATGACATTCTAACATATATAACTCGCATAGGGGCTTCCCCTATGTGGGTTAAATTTATCTTGAAATTAATAACTAAATGGCTATATATTATTGGGAAGATGTACAGGGATATGTGCCGAATGAAAATACAGTTATATATTATCCTATTTTGGAAGACTTGCTTGACCATTCTGGTAAGTGAGTTACAACTACAAACATATGAACGCCTACATTAACAGAATTAAATTGAGTGTCCTGCTGTAGATTAAACTGAAGCTCGTCTCTAGACACAAATGCTACATTAACTAATATAAATAGCACAATGTCGATATGGTTCTATCGAGAGTCTGGGTGAGGTGCATTAATTTGAAACCAACCTTGTGGTATATATAACTGAGTGGCATTTACGATAAGTAATTCGACTACATTTATTTATTATGTATATTGATGAAGTTCGTCTAACTCTCGGTCTGTAAGTGCTACTTGAACTTGACTACAAAATAATCGACATAATTATTTAGTATCCAATAGAAAAGTATATATAGATTGAGAATATAAAACAGCAATTTCTAGTAGTGCAGTGATATGATGAACTCAAGTGTTAAATATATGATGACATAATCCCGCCTCATCTTGTTCTAGAGCATATTCAACCTGATATGCCTGAGAAGCCTTCGTTGAACTATGAGAATGGTCTGCAGATAAAATCGCAGAGTATGTTAATGCTACAAAAGCTAGATATTGAATAACAACATCGCACGCATCTGATGCAGCCGTAAAATAAATCTTTATATGGATACTAATATATAATGCCAAAGATTAAGAATGTCTTTAAGTGGGTTAATGGAGAACAAAAACAGATATATCCCGAAGTAGTAAACCCTACTACAGTAGTCTGTGACTTTAAAGCAGATTGAACTTGAATAACCACAGTAAATGATTTATTAACAGATGATTGGACTAGCTGTAATAATGCTAATGCAAGGTCAACTTGAAGTAATTGAACGCTTAGATTGTCAATTCCTGATACAGATAAGTCTGCAACAATAAGTTTGTGATGATTGGCAAACTGATGATACTGTTCAACTTCTTCTTGGCAATCTGGTCGTCAACAGAACTTAGTAAAAAAGGCTTATGTAAAAATATCAAATGTTTATATTACAAATCAATACTCTTGAGTAAATTATGGTACATATGGTTGTAAATGACCTCATCTTACTTTTCAAAAGAAAATAGTTTCCACTAACTGGAGATGATATAACAATGGGACTACATATTTTTCTAAATGATGATTTGTATTTAGAACTTCGTCTTGAAGTTCTTGGAGTAGTTACGCATTAACTGCACCGAATGACCCAAACGTGCAGTATTTAGCACTACCATCTCATCCTAATACTTGAGTTTGAGTAACGAGTTCTGACTACATAGACCAATGAGTAAGTTGTTTATATTCTAGGCTCACGATAGAGACAAGATGAACAAACCCTAGTAATTTTCACTATCGAATAGTTGTGGGTGCTACGGGTAATGAGTATGATTGTTGATTGTGTTCAGACTTATGACCGATTTCATTGGAAGTTAGTTCTTGAGATTGGCGATGCTCTTGAAGTTATAAAGAAATTGATGAGGCATATATTGAGTTCTTTGATAATTATTACATTGATGAAACCTGAGCCATAACAACAACAAAGCCACGATAGTTTTAATTAATTAGATATTTATAATGGTACTTATCCAACACCAAATTGAAAATATATACTTAGGTAGTGCGGGTGGCGAAGTTCGATACTCGAGTCTTTGATACCAAGAATATCAAAAGCTAGTTACTAATATTTGAAGCATTCAGTTTGTAGACAGTTGAAGTAGGTTTAGATTTAACTACTGAGTTTATATTTGAAATAGGACAGCATTAGATTTCAACTGAACTACTATGCGTACTATTAACCTAGATACTCTTTCTGTGACCTCATCTAAATCATCTAGTATAAGTAGTAGAGTATGGTATTTTTGAGATAATAGAATTCTTACTAGAATGTGAATAGCTGATTTTGAGGGGAATATGGTTACAACATTCTCTACTACATATAATTCTATTACTCCTTGAGACGATTGAGTAGTCTGGGCTAATAGCTGATTTGACATCTATAAATGAATCGTAGACTGAGATAATATCACATTTACAAAAATTGGTACTTGATGAACGGACCAATGAACTTGATGGATGTTTTATTGAAAATTGTGAGCATATCTTATTAATAATCACGATACATCTTGAAATTGATATTCATCATATATTAACCCAGAAAGTTGAGCTATAACTAATTTTTGAAGTTGAAGCTCTCAGAATTGAAGAATAGAGATGTCAGTATCCTGACCTGATTGAAAATTATATAGGAAATGTAGAAGAAGTATATGATGGTGACTTATGCAAAAGATATGAACTTGAAATGAGTGAATAGTATGAAATTCATTATCAACATCGTGGTTGGATTACTGAAATAGATGGTGAAAGTTTTTATGAAATATTGTTTCTTGATGAATGAATACAAATAACTGAACTTGAAATTGATACTGAAGTAATAATTATTTTATAGCCACAGATTGAACTCTTACAAAAGTGCAAGATAATGCCTTTGCCTATGATACAGGGATAAGTTGACACGAGTGATTTATAGACGAAAATGGGCGATATTATCCTCTTACATACTGATGATGAAGTTGAGTAATATTAAAGACAGATAAAACATTTACTGATTTAAATTGGAAAAATCCATATCTATGGAGATAATATAATTTTATATAAATATATACAATAATGAAAAATCTTGTATGATTTGTGCCTGTAGACCCATCTAATCCAGGGCCTAACTATCCAGAATATAAATGAAGATGTGGAATGAGATGTGGAAATATTTGGAGATGTTGAGGGCCTAAATCTTTCTATTCTAAATTAATAAGGGCTTGATATCAATCCAAATCCGCACAGCCCGTTCTTGAAAAACTAAACGAAAATCCAGAATGGAGCGCACAAAAACTAGCAGAGGAGTGACATTTAATATGTGAATTTCAAGAGAAAGGTGATACTAAGCTTAAAAGTGGTCAGGAAGAAGTAGAGCCTGCAGATGTCTGTTTCTTAGCTAGACACCTAGGGGACTTTGGCTCTACTAATGCGTGTTACGACTTTTGAGACTGAAAGAAAACATTTATATTTGGTCTTACGAAAACTAAGTTTGGAGTTGATAAACCTGAGTGGAGTTCCGTGGATTGTTGACACCATGCAACAATTGAAGACTTGCATGTACTTTGTGACAGATATTGAATAGATTATGTTTTATATCAATTAAACAATGACGAGATTGAACTTAGTAGAGAATATGTAGGAGATAATTGATATATAGGAATAAACTGAGAAAAAGAATGTTTCTGTGGATATTATTTATATACAGCTTGTCTTAGAAGAGGAAGTACTAAAGCAAAGCGAGAGCCTAAGGGTCCTTGTTGGCGTAAAAGAAAATGTTCTTCTTTACTAACCTATGAAGAGTTGGAAAAAATATGGAGTGCTACTCGTGTTTTAGAAGAGTTAAATTCTCATCCAGTAGAATATTTCCAAAGTTTAGCGCCCCATCTTACTCAAGATAGTGAATACCCAAGCCATCGGAGGCTGGGTGATGGATGCCGTTCTTTCTCAGAATCAATACGTTTTGAAGCAGATGTTAATCTTCGGACGTCGCTATCCTGTTCTCAATAATTTTTATTTTACTATCACCAATAAATATGAAAGAAATTCAAACAGAAAAAGTTTTATGAAGCGATTGAAAAACTTACGAAAGAACGAAATGCGAGGTATGGACTAGAGTTATGGGCTATATCCGTCCAGTATCAGGGTATAACCCATGAAAAAAGAGTGAATTCTATGGTCGTGTAAATTTCCAAGAAGGTAAGATAGACAACAGTCCTTTTATAAGAAAATATGCTAACAATGAAAATAAAGCTAATTAGTGGCGAATTCTGTAGTAGATGCCATATGATTAAACCTCTACTAGAGAAATATGCCGAGAAGAATGGATATACATTTATAGAAAAAGACTCATCTTTAGCAACTCCAGAAGAAATTGAATGAGCTTCTATGCTTCCTGTAGTTTGGTTCTGAGATGAAAGATTAGAATTTGATGACGTTATTGCCAGAATTTCAGGATAGAAACACTAGGTAGTACCGTCGTCAAAATTAATTTAAGACACGTTCAGATGTTTAAGTGGATAATTGTTCCACCCCATACATATTTTATATCATTTTATTAGGATGGATAAAGAAATTCTAACCGAGGATGATGTTAGAGCTATTGAATGATGTCTAACTCTTCCAGAAGATATGGCTGAGGCTACAGACTTTGAAGCCTCTGAGGCCATAAAAATTGACAAAAGTGTTAAGCTCCCCTCTAATTTTTCTCTTTGAAAGCGAATATATAAAACTTCAAATCAATGAAGCTTATGAGCTTGCACTAGTTTAGGAACTTCACATTGAGTACAAATTCTTAATGTGAAGAAAGGATGAATAGAGCCAACAACTAAAAATATTATCACACCCCTATGGAAAGATTTGCGAAGTAAAATGTGACACTCTACTACTCAATACGATTGAGGAGATTATGTAGAGAAAGCTGTTTCTACAGCATTAAAGGAATGAATTCTCATAGAGGAGAATTGAGAGTTGGCTAGATTTGATGCTTATGCTACTGATAGTTGGGACAGAAATGACGCTTCTATTGAAATGATGAAACGTTATTTATACGCTTGATGCCCTATAGTATGGAGCATTAGATGAAATAAACAGACTTGGACAGAAATGACTAAGTGACAAATTACTACCACAGACTACACACCTACATGATGACATTGTATAGCATTAGTTTGACGGGATGAAAGCTGAATGCGATTTGTAAATTCTTGGAGAGCGAATGATTGAAAATGATTAAAAAGTCGTTTTCATATTCCATATAATGTTATGAAACAATTATGAAGTAAGCTTAACTATAGATATTGGGTTCTGTACATTAAAGAAGACGCTAAGCTTGACCCAGAATATTTAAAAAGAAAAAACACAGCTAAACTTGTATTAGAAGTATTAAAGAAACAATATAATTGAGAGTCACAAAAAGTAAAAGAGGCTATAGTTATATTAAGCAGCGCTTTAAGAAACGCATATCCCGAGTTGAATAAAGAATTACCTAAATAGTTAAACATTTATATTATAACAAAGTCTGAATGACTTGATGAGAAATTACTACATGAGCTATAATAGCTGATGTAGCTGTATGATGAGCTATTTGAATAGCATTAGAATACTTCTGATTATCTGCTGAGACGGTTATTATTATGTCTGTGCTCCTTGCCTTAGACTTTTTCTTTTGAGTGCTAAACGTATATATAAAAGATAGAAAAAATTTATCTAGCACATTAGCTTGGCAGGGGCTTTGGAAAAAGATGACTCGCCGATGTTTACCATTCTTAGTGGTGGCTATTTGTCGCGGGGCTTGACTTAATGATATGAGTTATCTCGCTAGTGTAGTTTGTGGAATAATTATAATCAGTGAGGGTTATTCTATACTAGGGCATATATATTCAATAAATAGTAAAGAAGGCTCAGAACTTCCGGAGATAGATGCCTTAGAAGCATTAATCCAACGACTTGCAAAATTATTCAAATGAGCTATTGATTCAAAAACAAAAGACAAAGAAGAATAGTTTTATACACATTTATGTAATACAATGTGAGAAAGAAGGTCTATAGATAAAAGGGTTACTGTATGATGAAAGGAATATGCCTTACATAGAGTAATTGATAAGACTGCTACAAATGTTCATCATTTATTACAGCGTTCTGAACGTGATAGGTTCAATATAGACGCTGATGAGAATAAAATTAGAATGCTCCAGAGAGAGCACCAAGCACTACATCAATATTTTACAAACGAAAGAGACCCACAGGCACAGCTACGCAAACATTTTAATCTCACTAAATGAGTTATTAAAAAAGAAATAGCTGAGCAATTAGAGGAATTATTAAATCTTCCGGTAGAAGATTTCTATAAAAGTAATTTAGTTAAATGAAAACACAAATGAAAGAGATAGAAAAAATAGACTATTGAACATTAAGTCCACGCTTCTTAGACAACTTTAATAAACTAATTAGAGATGAGCTGTGATGAGCGTTAGCCCTCAACCCATTTGATGTCCATTTCGTTAGAGATACTAAGACTTGATTGATAGAAGTAAAAATAGATTGATGTAAAAGAGGCAATATAACTCCAGAACAATTTAATGATATACAGAAAAGTTATAGATAAACTAAGAAAAAATCTTTTCTATATATAGAAAACATAATTTAAAACAAAATATCCCCGTAGTGGATGTATTATCTACTACGGGGTTCCTTTTAATTTTATAAATTAACAACATGAGAGAATACAAAAATTTCATGAGACATAAACGTACAATGTGGAATTGTAATGAAAAGACGTGTCTGACTCTCGCTGCCTGGAAATGTTCTGATGAGGCTTGTAGTTGTGCATGAACAGTTCCTAATAAAACGGATAACAACTCTTCAGTCGCTCCTGCAAATGGAAAATTAAATAATGCATTAAATGAAGAGGCGCAAGACAAAAATACAGAGCAAGAAATAGATGTCCTTTCTTTAGATGAGTTAAATAAATAACTATGGCAACAAACACATGAAGAGCGTATGAAATTCCAGAAGTAATATGAGGGCAGAGAAACCCTACTCAATTATATTCTTCTACCGTTGTAGCTCCTGTTGTAGCTCCAGAGGAAAGTGTAGTCGCTGAATGAGCTTATGTTGTGCCTGAGGTTGTAGGCTGACAAAGAAACGACACTCAGTTATATTCTAGTCAGACAAACCCATATTTCAGTAATCGTGATGTTTATGCATTGCAATCTCAATGATATGCAAATGCGTGAAACACTCAAATGGCTAACGCTTATTGAAGTATAGCAAATAACTTATGAAGGTATTCTAGCTTTGCAAACAATTCATTAGCTACAACAGATGCTCTGTTGAATTATATAAGACAGAATGAACAATGACTTCAAAGGGTTGCTTGAGATACATATAACACATTAGTATGAGATATACAATGACAGAGAGATTACATTAATAGAATGTTCTGACCTGAATGAGAATTAACTCAGGAAGTAAATAAATATTATGATGATTTATGAAATTATCTAGCGACAGACGTTTGAAAGCAAATGGCTAATATAGCTGCTCAATGAACACATAGTTGAGCTAGTCTATGAGCTATCCGTGCACAACAGAATGAAGCTTACAATGAAGCTTTCTGAAGATATATCCAGGCTAAGGAACAACAAATTAATGCTAAGCAACAAATTGCTAGTAACTTAATTAATTATATGTCTAAGCTAAGAGAAGAATATTGAAACACAACAAATCAATACGTAATTGATTTATATAAAAGAGCCAATGATATGTATAATAATATAGCTCAAAGTGCAGCGCAGGACATTGACCAATATAATCAGTTACTTGCTACTCCACGTAGTTCGTGATGAGGTTCATCTAGTTGAAATAGTATATTAGACTGGTTATCAACATTACAATGATGAAAAGAGTGAGAATGAAGCAGCGATAGTGAAAGTGCCGGGGACGCTTCTTGATGAGTACGCGTAAAAAGTAAAGACCAAAAAGCCTTCTCCCTTGACGTAGGCTCTCCTAGCAATCCAGTATGGAGATTAATGGATTGGATATTTAAATAATTTTATTCTTTTAATACAACTTCTTATGACACCAGAAGAACAATACAATGCTCTCGTTATGGAAAAAGACATTGCAGAAGATAATGTTAATAGAATCAATAGAGACATTGAAAAATATGTAAAGGTTATTGAAGGTTATTCTAAACTAGATGCCGCAACACAGGAGAGAATGGCTCCACAAATGCAACAGGTTTTAGAGAGATATAATAATCTAAAAAATGAGAGATATGCTCAAGAGGATAGATATTGGGTAGCCCTAAATAACATAAACAATTATCAGGCTCAAGCTCAAGCACAGGCACAGCAAACTCCTACAAGAGCTCCATGAACTAGAAGAAAGATAGACGTTCCAACAGAGCCATATCCTGTACAGAGTTTACCTAATTGACAAATTAGAATGAGTGATTGAAGTATTGTTGGCGGATATTCTCCAGTTCCTAAAACTCAACCAACAACTCAGAATACAAATCAGCCTTCAGCTAGTACATTTAAAAATGCAGCTTACTGAAGTCAAAATGGAATAGCAACTTGGGTATGAGAAAATTTAATATATCCATACATGGAAGCTTCGTCTTGGGCAGCAAATAAATTAGGGTTAATCTCTGATGATGAAAGAGCACAAAACAGACAGACAATTAGAGAAGTTTGGAAACAAGCTTACAATGATAGTCCAGACGTAGACAAGAATAGTAAAGCATATATTTATGCTAATGAATGAACTCAAGCTCTTTGAGACGCTGCAAAATATATGACTGCAGCTGCACTTTGAAGAAAAGTATTGCCTGTTAGAACGCCTACTCCTACTAATCCAGCATTGCCAAATTATAAAGCGATTATCCCTTGACCAAATGGTTGATATATTTTATGATACTAATTTAAACAATGTTTAATATGTGAAGAAATATGTGATTTATGGATGAAGGCCTAGATATGTTTCCTCCTAAAAGATGAAAGCATTGATTGACTATCCATATTTGACTAGATGAGGATAAAGAACCTACAATAGAGTGATTAATAGAAATGCTTGACTGCGGGTTACAGCCACTCATAGATAAAAAATTAGTTAAAGTAAAGGACGAAGGTAAAAAGCAGACTATAACAATTTGAGAATATCAAATCATTCGCCCAAAGCCAGAAGAAATTGAGGTTGACGTTGTAGAAGTTTTACCTATTGAAGAAGAATAATGGCAAGGAATATTTTTAGTAGACAAGTGTGGAAGCTCCAACAAAGGGGCTTCCCTCTTGCAGATGCTAAGCGTATAGCTTATAGACAGCAAGTAATAAATTGAAATATTCAACCTGGGACATACCAATTAACTGACCAGGGAAAAGAATATTCTAATTTATTTTCTGAAAAGAGAGCTGTTGTTAGAAAAGATAGAGCTAAGCAAAGAAGATTACAAAAGAAAAATAATGTTTTAAATTGATTGTTATAAGATGCCAATATTAAATACTATATATAATGCTCTTTCTAATAAGGGGAGGCAGATAAAACAGACTGTGAATAACATAGTCAATTCCCCAGAAATGGAGTATATAAAGATGGCAGCCCCCAGAAGCCAAATTATCAACGCTAGAAATCAACTAGGTGGAGCTTGGCAAAATTATATTAACGCCACTTATCCCGAAACTTTTAAGGGGAGAAGTAATGTAGAACCATATTATAAAACTTATTGATTAACTCCTAGGTATTCTGAAGAGTCTGAGGCGGCAGCAAAAGCTTATAATGCTGCTTATGATAAGTTTGCTCCGGCTTTATGAGACGAGGCTAAATATTGATGGCCTTATTCTCGTAACTATTGACCTAAATGAAATATGCCAAGTAATCTACAAAATAAAGAAGTAACTAGAGTTACTGCTCCTGGTGGTACAAATATAGGAAACGAACTAATAGATGCTACGCAGAATGTAGCACCTGCTGTAGTTTGACAAGCTCCTTGAATGACATATAAGCCAACGCCTCTTTTTAAAGAGGGGGAGATTAAACAATGAGCTGATATAATAAGGGAAATGCAAAGGCAAATAAATTTATACAAAGAAGAAGAAAGAAAGCTAAAAGAAGATAGGGAAAAATATAATGCAGAGCTTATTGCAATGGTTGAGAGAGATTGAAAAACCCAGGCCCGAGCAAAAAAGAAAGACCAATATGAATATGAATTAGCTCAGCGTAGGAATGCCTTACTAGACAGGTCTTCTGAATTATATAATTTAAGAGAGCAATATAACAAAACTTTAGCGGATATGACTAAAGTCCCAGAATTAATTAACTATAGATAATTTTACATAAAGATATAAAATGAAGCATTTATTAGATTGATGAACAACAAAATGTTCCTGTAGATGATGAGGGTGTAAAATATGTAATGCCAGTAATAGGTTAATTAGTCTTCATAACGATTTGATAAAGTTTTGATTAAGCGTAGATAAAGTAAAAGAAAATTTAAAACTTATTCAATCTTATCTTGATAAAATTGATTCATATACTTTATATGAATACTTAAGCTGAGCTATTGACGAAGAGGCCTTCAATGTTGCATTAACAGAATTTAGCCCTAAAAAGATACATAAAAGAACAAAGAAAGATGAGGTAGTAGATACATCTAAAAATGTAAACCCTGAGAAAAAACATAAGTTTAACTGAGATAGTATACGAGATAGATGTGTTTATTGTAATTGTATCCGTAAATATTGTTGAAAAGAAGATTGCCCTAAATATAAGGGAGAATAGTTTTAATTAATAAAAGAATAAACATGGCATGTAATTGTGATTCGTGAACAGAAGCACAGGCAGCATTGGCTCCAGATTGAATGTGCTGCAATCAATGTTGTGACCCATGCTCAAGTTGCTCAGATTCAGCGTGAATAAATATACAATCTACTAATGATTGTCTAACAGTTGACACATCTGAATGTGGGGTGGTAAAACTTACAGTAGATTGCCCTCCTGAAGTTGTAGCCTGAGAAAATGTTACAGTAGATGTAGATAACGACCCAACAGATTGACATACTATATATACAGTTAACGCAGAATGCGATGATAAATTTGTTGCAGTATGTGGTAACGATGAAGAACCAGGTTATTTGAAAGATAAAGTTATTGCTTGAACATGAATAACTGTAGAAACTCTTTGATGTGATACAGCATGATGAGATGCAAAATTAAGGATAAGTGTCAATCAATCTGAAATAAACGATGAAGATAAAAAAGTAGCCGTTGATGCAGATTGTACTCCTAACTATTTAAAGAACCTTATAGTATCCCGTTCTAAGTATGTAGATATACAGCAAGATAATTGTAAGATGGTGATAACAGATAAAGATGTTTCATCTCCTGTACAATATGCTATATGTACACATACTTGATGAAGCTATAATATGGCTCCAAATGTAACAGAGAGAATCTACGCAGTTAACTCTTGAAATGTAAGCCCAAGCGATGGTCCATACTTCTCTTGAACTTGGGAATTAAAATGAACTAGTGCTTTTAAGAAAGGTACTGGTTTCAATTTCATTGAGATTAAGGAACCTTGACTGTATAACTTTACATATGAAAGTTATGCTTATTGGACAGCTCAATTAGTTTATGCTGTTAGAGCCTGACTATGGGTTAACTGATTAGAATTGTGAGACTTCAAATATAACTGAACCACTTGGACAGACCAGGATTGATTCTATCAATATCTAAACTTATGATACCCTGGAGAATATGAAGCAAAATGAGATAAGCTAGCTTTAGATAATCTATGATTATGATTCTCTTGAAGCTTTACTCTTTTAATAGATAATGCTTCATCAGCTAGTCCTGTTTGAGTTAGATTTGCTGTAAAGCCAGATTCAAGAATGCTATCTGACCCAAGGATATTGCCTGATTATAAAGATAACTTACCTAACTTTAATGTATGTCTTTCAGACTCTACTCAAGAGATGGGACCTCAGACGGTGATAACAATAACTAAATTGGCTAACATGAATCAAATACAAAATTTCAAAGTTTTAAGTTAATAAAAAGCCCTACGTAAAAGTAGGGTTTTTTAAATTGTATTCTTTTTTAATAGAATATAGAATGTTTATATTCTATTCTAATAGAATATAGAATATTAATCATACTAAGGCGAGATTGATTATATACATTATCAAAAAGTTTTTGTCCAGCATTTCTACTCTCTCCTCTAGTTTAGCTAATCTAAGTATTAGCTTCTCAAGTAGTAAGTCTGACTTCTCCATCTTCTAGTAAGTCATCAGCTAAAATTAATTCTCCTTCGTCTGTCATAGTGAGAATAGGAAAGTCACAGAATTCATCCCCTTTAACAGCTTCTTTTATAGCCTCTGAAAAGCTATGATACTTTCTTAGTTGATAGAATGCTGTGTCTCAACTTCCTGCAACTATTTCAGCTCCGTCTAATGGCTCAAATATTCAATATCCAGAGCACACATATAGATGCTCTCATACTGTATCATAAACCAGCAGAGTGAAATCTACTTTATTATCTGTATCAATGGATTTAATTTTTGGGATAGCTCCTGTTACGGTATTATGCAACAATAATTTCAGATTTGTATCATATAAATCTACATCATCATTTATAGCTTTCTCAATCTCATTTTGCATAAAATCTACTACTCTACAATCTCAACTTCCAGCTACGATTAAATCATCAATTTTTGTAACTTTAGGACGCCATTGGCTTACGGCGTCTATAACTGTGTAATTAGCCATAACTCAGCTATCCACAAATATTTTCCATTGTCCCTTTATTTGTTTTGCTGCTAGTAGAGTCATCCTAATCTTCGCAATAACTTAAATCTTCTAAGCAATCCTCTTCATCTTTTTTATCGGCATAGTCAAGAATACATTCTGGAATATACATTAATGTATCTGTTTTAGTTCCCCATCATTTATAGAATGAGACGTCGTAAGAATTTCCTTCTTCTCATACTTCTTCATTATAAGAACAATGGTTGTAATCAGTAACCATTCCTGTAATTCCTCCATAGAAGGCAAGCATTCTAATAGCATCAGGGCTTAATTCTTCTAAAGGCTTTGTTGCTCTGACAGTTACAATATCTCCATATTCAAACTTAGGAGAGTGGGCTTGACAGAATGGACATGTGCATTCAATCTCTTCTCTTTTAGTAGAAGTAAATTCTTCTTTTTTTGGTTCACGCATGATTTTATATTATTAAGAATAAAAGTGGGTGATTTTTTTAATGGGTTTTCCCAGTTCCCATTGTCTTAAAATTTCCAGATTGAATTAAATTTTCTTTGGGTGGAACAACTATCCACCTCCATAATTCAATATGTCTTATTTTAATTTTGATAACAATGAGAACTGTGTTTTCTATATTTCTGCATCAGTCGCTGCTTTTTCTGGAGTAGGAACGTTTCTAAGTCGCCCTACTAAGAGTCATACTTTTTCGTATTCATCATCTTCTAAAAGGAAGATAGCTCATTGTTCTTCTGCGATTCTTTTGTCTTTATACTCAGCTAATTCTTTATTAGCATTGTTGGTAACCTCTTGATATTTTTTATCCAACTCTGCTAAAGACTCATCTAGTTTAGCCAACTTATCATTCTCTTCCTCTGTCCTTTCCTTTTTAGCTCTTAGTTTATCAGCTTCTTCAGAAAGCGGTTGCATCTCCTCAGAGATTTTCTTCCATTCTGGAATGCATTTGTCGTTAACTATACTATTAGCTTGTAGTGCTATATCTTGTCAAACCTTTTGATATAACTCACTATCTAATAGTGCCTTATAAGCCTTGTCCACCATGGCATGTGTCTCCAAAGTCATATAAGGGAAATTGTTTGAGGCTATTGCTTGTTCTAATAGCCTTCATTCTTTAATACTTACTCCTTTCATTAGGTTATTTGTTAATAAATAAATGCTTTAATTGCTTTAAGTCTGTCCCCTTGCAATCCGTCTCATCGTTAAGTCACTTATCATCATTATATTGCTTAACTACAATTTTAGTGATGGGAGCATTTTTAACATATCCTGTATTAGTGACAGTTATTTTCCTAACCGTTTCATTATCGTCGTCTGGGATTACTCACAAGTCTTGTAAAGTATCTAATATGCTAGACACAACATTATCACAATCTTTTCTCCTTCTTGAATGATATATTGTTTGTATATCAATTTCAAATGGTCAAAGTCATATCAGCCGGGCTTTTCATTTTAGTTTCTCTAATATCCTTTTATGCCACTCAATGTAATTTGCTGACGGTAGAGAGACACGTCAGAAATTCTGTCTTTGATTTTTCTTTGATGGGATATTTCCATAGAAATAAAACGTAGTTTCTTTAGGAGAATTCATTTCTACTTCTGCGTCTATGCACTCCCATTCCCATGAACTAAACTTCTGTTTCTTCTGTGCCATCTTCTTCTGCGTTAGCATATAAATTAAGAGGTTCAAAAAGGGTATCCATATCACTTAACTTCACAAGCCATAATAAACTATTTCGTCAATCTCATCATTTTAATTCTCTCTTTTCTGCTTTAATAAGACGTAGGATTAACTCACCTCTTTTTTGTATCCACCACCTTCATGCTGCAGTGTATACTACATAGTCAGCTTTACTAGAGAATATTCAACTTGCATTTCATTTGAAGCTAATCTCTATCGCTACGTTTCACGTGTCTTGTGCTTGTAAATCCTTTTTAATCTCATAGGTAATTACTTTATCTTTAGTTACCATTCTTATATCCCAATCGGGGAACCTTCATTGAGAGAATTCTAAGCTGATAAAATTAGGATAATCTATTAGATACTTAGCAAAAAGTTTTTCTGCTGTATGTCACTCTTGTAAATCTTTTACGAAACTTCACATATAGTATTAATTATGTTTTAAATTTTATTTTCGTGTTTTCTTTTTTCTACCTCTTTTTTTAGGTTCGGGTTTCTTTTCTTTTTCTTGAGACGGAAGGACAATAGATTCAACTGTTTCAAACATTTCCTCTTGTTTCTTCTCCTTCTCCGTAATCTCTTCTTCAACGTATATTCTTAAGGCGACAATCTTTCATTGAATTATAGCCTTATTTATTGGAGACATTTCTTTATATGATAAAGCGTATTTATCAAATATTTCTTTTGCCTCCTCGTTTGTTTTGATTGTGTGATGGGCTTCATATGGTAACTTAACTTCTTCCCCATTAAAGAATTTAAAATCTTTAACTTTCTTTTCAATAGATATTTCTTCTATTTCTATCTTCTCATTCAGCTTATCTATAATGGAGTTGATAGCTTCTACCATATTATTGAAGTCGCTTATCCTGGGGACTACACGTATATAATCTAGTTTATGCATTTTGTTTTTATACAGGAAGGGTAAAACTATCGTCAACTAATAAGTCGGCTGTTCATGTACCCCTATATTTTGTCTTCTTTTTAGGTTTTGCGGTAGGGGTAATCTCCGCATTAGCAATAGTAAAGCTGTTTGCATCATCACTAACTATACTAGGAGTTAGCACTATGTTATCTTTACTTTGAGCGATTATTCTCGTTTGCCTTTGTATCTCTTGTAAGTCTTTTTCAAGAGATTCGTTTTCTTTTTTTATTCTTTCTAAGGCCTCTCTCTTTGTTTTATTTTTCTCTAAGTATTCTTGCACAAGTTGTTTACTTTCTTTAGCTATAACCTTGAAGGGTTCATCTAACTCAGAGATTGTCTTAGAATATAAGTCCATTACTATTGTAGCGAGTTGAAATTTATCAAGAGGTAATTGTTTATCCTTTAAATAATTTTCACACACTTCTATCAGTTTAGCATTTATATCATCGAGCATATCATCTGGGTCTTTTTTATTATGTTTAATAATAACTTCAAGTCCAACCTTCTCTAACGAGAACTCCAAAATGCTTTGATATACAGTAATGAACTGTCTCAGTTCTTTACGAACTCATTTTGCTGTTGTCTGCATCTATTTCCTGTTCTGAAATAAATCTATTTATTTTTAATGTGAGAGTTTCTATTATCTGTTTCACATTATAATATGTTGTTTTTAGTAGTCTAGCTATTTCATATTTTCATCTACCTTGTTTTACATATGCTAAGATTTTTGCTTCTAGTGGAGTGATTATATTATTACTTACTAATATATAATCTAGCGCATCATCTTCTACATATGAGACAAGACTTTTATTTTCTCACACATCATCAATAGTATATGATTCTAAATTATATTGATTAATACGATTTGCCAATTCTCAGCGTCACCTATTAAACAAGAACCATAACTTAGAGATTTTCTTTTTATCTGAAATGTCTTCTCTCAATAGAATAACATCTCAAATCATAAAGGCCTCACTTAGAATATCGTCTTTTGTAAATGTAGGATTTGTATTTCTTAGTAGTGGGTTCTTCCTCATCAAGAGTCACATATTATTATACATAAACTCCCTTCATTTCCCAATATCCTCTTTATACAATTCTACAATGCGTTCATAAATATTCTTCTGAGCCATTTTTCTTTTGTTTTAATTTAAATAGGGGGGGGTTACCACCCATTGAACTCTTTCACACCCCCCAAAAATGCGCGTA
>Ga0326512_10001550_pt1 | contig 17540 bp, 14 predicted proteins | sample 1_2617_0518_D_FD_203652 | JGI IMG/M metagenome (GOLD analysis project Ga0326512, IMG submission 203652) | Bovine rumen microbial communities from UC Davis, California, United States - 1_2617_0518 | ecosystem: Host-associated > Mammals > Digestive system > Stomach > Rumen | place: USA... | reverse complement strand
ATCAACCACTTATGAACGACCTTCAAAACTCGAAAATTTCGGCCCGAAGGCGGGGTTGCTGAATTTGGAGCGAGTTTTGGCGCGATTCGAGTTGAAGAAAATTCGGCTAATTTCCCACGCTCAGTCGGTTGCCGTCGAAGTTGATGCCGTAGCGCAGCAGGGCATCGCCCCGGTCGCCGCTCAGGATTACTCCCGTCTCCAGGTCGTAGGTGCGCTTGCATCGTGGGCACTCCACCTGCTGCCGGTTGCCCGTCCAGTGCAGGGGCGTCAGGCCCTCGCAGTTGGGGCACACGCGGTCGTAGGCCGTGGGTCCGCTGAAGTTGGTGCGGCCCAGAATGAGTCCCAGGTCGTTGCGTGCCCCCAGCATGTAGGGTGCCCGCAGCTCAATGTCGGTGCTGATCACGTTGTCCTCGGTAGGCATCTTGCCGTCGTTGCTCTGCGCCCACACATGGCGTCGGCCGTTGGTTTCAACGGTGGTGTAGACGTAGACATACATGCCCGGCGCGTTGTAGGCCGAAAAGATGAGGCTGGTGCTGTGGGGCTCGTGGTAGAAAAAGAAGCGGCACGGGTAGCGTCGGCTGATGGGGTCGTCTTCCTTGCAGGCCAGCAGGAGCAGGCACAGGGCGAGCAGCAGTAGCTTTTTCATGGCTCGGAACGGTTTAGACAGAAGCCAGCAGTCGGCGTTCGGCCTCTTCGGCCCGGTTGAATCCAAAGCCGTCCATGACCTGCTGCATCAGCGCCTCTATGCGGTCGTTCATCAGGTTGCCTATCGAGCCTTCGTGGGTGTGGTGAATGTGCTTGTTGGGCGTGAAGTGTCCGGCCTCTATGTCCAGTCCCACCTTCTTGTAGGCATCGCGGAAGGGCATGCCCTCGGCCGCCAGGCGGTTCACCTCTTCCACGGAGAACATGGGGTCGTAGCGCGGGTCGTCCAGGATGTGGTCGTTCACCTCGATGCGGTTGATGATGTAGGCCGTCATGCGCAGGCAGTCGCGCAGCTCGTCGAAGGCCGGCAAAAACACCTCCTTGATGATCTGCAGGTCGCGGAAGTAGCCGCACGGCAGGTTGTTCATCATCAGCGTCACCTGGTAGGGCATCGACTGCAGCTTGTTGCTCTTCGAGCGTATGAGTTCGAACACGTCGGGGTTCTTCTTGTGGGGCATGATCGACGAGCCCGTGGTGCACTCCTTGGGCAGCTTCACGAAGCCGAAGTTCTGCGAGTTGAACAGGCAGGCGTCCATGGCCAGCTTGGCCATGGTTCCGGCAATGGTGGCCATGGCAAAGGCCACGTTGCGCTCCATCTTGCCGCGCCCCATCTGTGCGTAGACCACGTTGTAGTCCATCGAGTCGAAGCCCAGCAGGTCGGTGGTCATCTGTCGGTTCAGCGGGAAGCTGCTGCCATAGCCGGCGGCCGAGCCCAGTGGGTTGCGGTTGGTCATCTTGTAGGCCGCCTGCAGGAACAGCATGTCGTCGGCCAGGCTTTCGGCATAGGCGCCGAACCACAGGCCGAACGAGCTGGGCATGGCCACCTGCAGGTGGGTGTAGCCCGGCATGAGCACGTCCTTGTACTGGTTGCTCTTGGCTATGAGCTGGTCGAACAGGTCCTTCACGTCATCGGCCACCAGGCGCAGCTGGTGTCGGGTGAAGAGCTTCAGGTCTACCAGCACCTGGTCGTTGCGCGAACGTCCGGAGTGAATCTTCTTGCCCATGTCGCCCAGTTTGCGGGTCAGCATCAGCTCCACCTGCGAGTGAACGTCCTCGATGCCATCTTCGATTGTGAAGTTGCCGCGCTGCGCCTGTTCATAGATGGCTTTCAGTTCGGCCAGCAGCTGTGGCAGTTCGTCCTTGCCCAGCAGTCCGATGCTTTCCAGCATGGTGATGTGGGCCATGGAGCCCAGCACGTCGTAGGGAGCCAGGTAGAGGTCCATTTCGCGGTCGCGTCCCACGGTGAAGCGTTCTATCTCGCTGTTGATTTCGTAGTTTTTCTCCCAGAGTTTCATGATGAATGCTTTAGATTGATGACTTTGGAATGGTTGTCTTTCAGTTTTCAGAAATGCTCAATGCGGCAACTGTGCTGCTTGCTGTTGCGGTCGTAGCTGATGCCCACAAGCAGCAGGTTGCCGGTGTATTGCTGAATCTTGGCGGGATACTGCTTGCGGCGAATTTGGTCGATGGCAGCATCGGCATCCTTGTTGCACTTCAGTTCGAGCACAATGGCAGGCAAGTCCACGTTTTTGCGGGGAATCAGCACCATGTCGGCAAATCCTTTGCCGCTGGCCAGTTCGCGGTGCATCACATAGTTGTTGCGGGCGTAGTAGTAGGCAATGCTGAGCACGCAGGCCAAGGAGTTTTCGTTGTTGTAGCTAAGAATGCTGGTGCTCTCGTCGTGCACGGCTTCAACGGCCTGCACCACGGCCTGCTCGTCGCCTTCCAGCGTGGCCTGCAGCAACTGCTCCGATGCCGCCAGTGCGTCGACCACAGGCTTCCAGTTGTTGGCCTTGACGGCGTTGACCATCTCGCCGGCCACCTCGCGGTTGGGAATGTAGCACTCGTCCTTGCGCCAGTCGTACGACAGGTAGCCCAGGTGTATGAGCACCGTCAGCACATCGTCCTTGCTGCGTATGTCGAACATGTCGTTGCCAAATCCTGTGGGGTCCACCTTGCAGCGGCCACCGGCCAGCATGCGTATGATGTCGTCCTTCAGTCCCTCATAGTTCATCTTGATGTAGTTGGCTACGGCCTCGAAGGCGCCCGTCGATGCCCAGTAGCTGCGACAGCGCCCGCTGCTTGTTGCCATCATCACGCTGTTGGGGTTGAACATGGAGGTTTCGTCGCCAATCTGGTAGCCATCGTACCACTTTTCCAGTTCGGCATAGTCCATGCCGTGTTCTGTGGCCAATGCCTGCACATCGTTCTTGGTGAATCCGAAATACGGGCCCATGTTCATGGGCTCCACCATGGAGTATTCCACAAAATTGTTCAGTGCCGACTGCGTGTTGTATTTCTTGATGGGCAGGATGCCTGTCATATAGACACCGGCAAAGACTGTTGCCGACAGTCCTCCCTTGAACATTCGGCGCAGCCAGTTCACGAAGTGGTCCATGGCTTGCGTGTCCGACGAGTATTCGCGGCAGATGCAGTCCCACTCGTCGATGATGAAGATGAACTGCTGTTGCTTGGCAGCCACAATGCGGAAGAGGTAGTCCATCAGGTCGTCGCCATCCTTCTGCTCAACGTCTGGATAGGCCATGTTGACGTCTTCCCTCAGTCTTGTGTCCATTTCGCTGACGATGTCTTTGTTTTCGAAGCGCGTCACGAAATCGGAAATGTCGAGGAAAATGACGGGGTACTTGTTCAGGTGCTTCTCGAACGACGGGTCGCTGGCTATTTCCAGGTCGGCAAACAGTTGCCGTGAGTTGCACGACTGGTCGTAGTAGGCGCAGAGCATCTTGGCCGCCATTGTCTTGCCGAAACGGCGGCTTCGGGTGACGCAGCCGTAGCGGCGTTCGGTGAAAAGTGTCCTGTTGACAAGGCGAATTAGTCCCGACTTGTCAATGTACTCACCGTTGAGCGCTGACTGAAAGCCGGCGTTCCCGATGTTGATAAATGCTCCCATGTGGCTGTGGCGTTTGGGGTGATTACACGTAGGGTATCATTGCCAGTGCGTCGGCAATCTTCTCCACTCCGTCTTGCAGCGGACCGCTCACCATGCCCTTGAGCATGAAGGGAATGTCGGCCTTCACCGTGACCTTCATCTTCGACGATTCGGCCGTTACGGGCAGCACCTGAATCCACAGGTTGAAGGGCATGGGGCTCTGTGTGGTCTCGAACTTCACACACTTGGGCTCTTCGCGCTCAATGATGCGGAGCGTGATTTGGCCAACAGGGTCGACCGATACCGACACGCTGTCTTCGTCGAACGAAAAGTCCTTCAGCTTGTCTTCGGGCACGCGGTCGCGCACTCGTTCCAGATTGCGCAGGTCGCTGATGTTGCGATACACCGCCTCTTGCGAGTACGGCACTTGCTTGATGCTACTTTCAAATTTTGTCATTTTTCTTTCTTCTTGGCGTTTTTGGGGCCTTCTTTGCTCCCTCTTTACTTCTGGGGGCCTGTCCACTCGGCCGGGTTCTTCCTCCACTGGGCCAGCACGGCTTTGTCTTCTTCCTTGATGTAGCCCGTTTCGGCTGCTTGTTCCAGCACGGCATCGTAGTTGCTCAGCGTGACGAGGCGCACACCGGCCTCGCGGAAAGCCTCTTCGGCCACGGGGAAGCCGTAGGTGAACGATGCCACCATGCCCACCACCTCGACGCCATACTGGCGCAGGGCGGCCACGGCCTTCAGCGACGAGCCACCCGTGGAGATGAGGTCTTCAACCACCACCACCTTGGCTCCCTGGGGCAGGAAGCCTTCCACCTGGTTGCCCATGCCATGATCCTTTGGCTTGGGGCGCACGTAGGCGTAGGGCATGCCCAGCTCGTCGGCCACCAGCGCACCCTGGGCAATGGCTCCCGTGGCCACGCCTGCCACGGCCTGGGCCTCGGGAAACTCTGCCTGTATGAGGTGGCACAGCTCCAGTTTCACGAAAGAGCGCACGTCGGGAAACGACAGCGTCTTGCGATTGTCGGTGTAAATGGGCGACTTCCATCCCGATGCCCACGTAAAGGGCTCGTTGGGTTGCAGCTTGATGGCCTTCACGTCCATCAGTTTCTGCGCAAAAATCTTCTTGATATCGTTCATGTTCTTTGCGATTAAATGTTGTGCAAAGATACGAAAGAGTTAGGAGTTTGGCCCCGTTTAGGTCTACTACTTAATCATTTTTAACGTCAATGGGGGCCCCGTTGGGTTGTGGGACTGCTGTTGCGGCCTTTCCGGGGCCTTTGGCTCACGTCTTGGTGAAGCCCAGCGACAGGGCGCTCAGGCGCACGCCCGGGGCCTGGCTGAGCAGTCGGCCGCAGGCACTCATGGTGCTGCCCGTGGTCACCACATCGTCCACGATGAGCAGGTGGCGGTGGGCTGTCTGGCTGGCATCGGCCAGGCAGAAGCTGCTCTCGGCGTTGGCGTGCCGCTCGAACTGGCTCAGGCGCGTCTGACTGACGGCTCCGTCTTTTCGCACCAACACCTTATTATATATTGGAAGGCCCGTTTGCTGGGCAATGCCCTGGGCAATGGCTTCGCTCTGGTTGTAGCCGCGCTGGCGCCTGTGGTTGCGGCTGATGGGCACGGGCACCAGTGCGTCGATGCCCTGAAAGAAGCCCGTTGGCAGCAGGTCGCGGGCCATGATGCTGCCCAGCTGCACGCCCACCTCGGGGCGGTTGCGATATTTCAGGCTGTAGATGAGTTCGGCTTGTTCCGATTTGGGTTCGTAGAAGAACAATGCCGTGGCCCGTTCTATGGGAAACTGGCCCCAGAACAGGCGCGCCATGGGGTTGCTGGCGGGATGGGCCGAAAAGTGGGTGAACGGCATGTGCAGCCAGCAACGGCTGCACAGCACCGACTGTTCGGCCGAGAGCCGCGTGCCGCACACCACGCAGAGGCGTGGCGAGATGAGGTCGAGCAGTTTAGTCCAGAAACTCGTCTTCATCGCTCACGTCAAGGCATTGTCGAATGATGTTCATCGTGAAGCCACGGCCCATGGCCCATTTCATGAGCTTCATGTTCAGTTCGTAGCTGCTCCTGGCCGTGGTGCTTCGGCGCTTCTGCTTCAGCATGGGGCGCAGGATGGCCACGTAGGCGTCGTCGTCGATGGCGTCGAGCGCCTCGCGGGCAATGCCTTCGTCGATGTGTTTCAGCCAAAGGGCCTGCTCAATCTTGCGACGCCCCCAGTGGTTATACTCCAGCTTGTCGCGCACAAAGGCGCGGCAGAAGCGCTCGTCGTCGACGAACCGCTCGCTCACCAGGTGCTCCATCACGCGGGCCTGGGCCGCAGGGTCTACGCCCCACTGGCGCATCTTCTCCAGCAAGTCGTGCTGACAGTGCTCGCCACGGGCGCACAGGGCGGCCAGCTTCTGGTAGGCCAGCTGTTCGGTAGTTTCTTTCAGTGCCATGTTGCTTTCATGAATCGGTTCTTGCCAAACTGGTCTTCCTTCACGGTAATGTCGTCGAAGCCCAGCCCCAGGAGTATGTCTTCGATGTGCTCGTCGAAGCGCGGGTTGATTTCAAAATACAGGCGGCCACCCTCCTTCAGGGCCGACTGGGCATAGTTGCTGATTTGCAGATAGAACATCACGGGGTCGTCGTCGGGCACGAAGAGTGCCGTTTCGGGCTCGTAGTCCAGCACCCACGGCTCCATTTCGCTGGCTTCGCTCTCGCAGACGTAGGGCGGATTGCTCACCACCACGTCCCACAGGCCGAAGTCGGTGTAGGGCTGGCGCATCATGTCGCGTTGCTCGAAACACACGTTGGTGCCCGTTCGGTTGGCGTTCTCCTTTGCCACGGCCAGTGCGCCTGGCGAAATGTCCCAGCCCGTGACCCTGGCATGGGGCCACTGGGCGGCCAGCGTGCAGGCAATGCAGCCGCTGCCCGTGCCAATGTCGAGAATGGTGAAGGGAGAAAGATGGGGGACAAGGGGGGCAAGGTCGGCTGTGATCCACTGGCACAGCTCGTAGGTCTCGGGCCGTGGAATGAGCACGTCGGGCGTCACGCGCAGCGTGCTGGGGCCAAAGTCGGCCACGCCCAGCACGTATTGCACGGGCTCGCCTTGCAGCAGTCTATGCTGAATTTTCTGCAGTTCTGCTTGTTCCTTTGCAGATAATTGTGTAACTTTGCCGCACAGAACATCGGCAAGCGACAGGCCGAAACCCACCTCGAGCACCATGCGGGCCACGGCGCGAGCCTCGCCTGCATCATAGACACGCGTGAGGGGGTGCCACAGTTCTTCGTAGTTCATAACATTTGCAAAAGTAATAAAAAGGTGCCAATGAACCAAACATCTGACGACGAAAAATACATGCGGCGCTGCTTGCAGCTGGCACGCGGCGGAATGCAGAACGCGCGGCCCAACCCCATGGTGGGGGCGGTGATTGTGGCACAAGGCCGCGTGATTGGCGAAGGCTACCACGTGCGCTGTGGTGAGGGCCATGCCGAGGTGAATGCCTTTGCTTCGGTGAAGGCAGCCGACGAGGCGCTGCTGGCAGAGAGCACCATCTACGTGAGTCTGGAGCCTTGTTCGCACTATGGAAAGACACCCCCTTGTGCCGACCTTATTATTAAAAAAGGTGTGCGCAGGGTGGTCGTGGGCTGCATAGACGAGTTTGCTCAGGTGCAGGGACGTGGCATCAGGAAACTGCAGGAGGCAGGAATCGACGTCAGGGTGGGGGTGCTCGAAGCGGAATGCAGGGAGCTGAACCGCCGTTTCATGACCTATCATAGGCTGCAGCGCCCCTACATCATTCTGAAATGGGCGCAGACGGCCAATGGATTTATTGACAACCAAGGGCAGGCGCTGGCCATATCGACGCCCTTCACCCAGATGCTTTCGCACAAGCTGCGCGCTGAAGAGGATGCCATCCTGGTGGGGCGTGTGACCAATGAGCGTGAGCACCCGCTGCTGAGTGTGCGCGAGTGGTGGGGACCCAACCCCAAGCGGCTGGTGGTAGACCGCCAGCATCCACTCCGGCTGCAGACGCTGCACGCCCACCACATTCAGTCGCTCATTGTGGAGGGGGGCGCCAAGACGCTGCAGTCGTTCCTGGAGCAGGACCTGTGGGACGAGATTCGCGTGGAGACGGCCCTGCTGAAGACGGTGGCCGGCGGCACGCCTGCTCCGCAGTTGCCTGCCCATGTGCGGGTGGCCAGTTCGGCTCTCTATGACCATAACCAAATAACAGTTTACCATAAAGAAAAGCTATGAAGCAGTTTTTTGTCTGGGTGGTGCTCGCCTTGTTGCAGCCTGCCTTGCTGCAGGCACAGCCTGCCAGCCGTGCCTACACACCATCGGCTGTGAGTGGCCCGGCATGGAACGCGCCGGGCAATGCCAACCCCATCGTTCCGGGCTATTTTGCCGATCCCACCATTCGCCGCTTTGGCGACACCTACTATCTTTATGCCACCACCGACGGCACGGGCAACGGCTACGGACCTGCCCAGGTGTGGGTGAGCAAGGACTTCGTGAACTGGAAGAACGTGGTGATGAACTGGCCAACCACGGAAGTGGTGTGGGCCCCCGATGTGGTGCAGCAGTCCGACGGCACTTTCCGCTACTATTACTGTGAGCCCTGCAACGTGCTTGTGGGCGAGAGCGCATCGCCCCTGGGCCCGTGGAAAAACATCCTGGGGCGCGATGATGCCGTGATGGTGCCCGACCGCTATGTTCACAATGCCATTACGCTCGACCCACAGCTGTTTCGCGACGACGACGGGGCGGAGTATCTTTACTTCACCACCTGGGGCATCTACGATGGCTTTGGCTGCGGAGTGGCCAAGCTGTCGCCGGGGGCTCATGGTCTTTCGGGGGGTGGCGATGCGCGGCGTTGGCGCGAGGAACATCCGTTTGCCATTGCTGCCGACTCGTTCTTCTGCGAAAAAAGGCTCATTCCCAATACCGAACTGAAGGACATCTTCGAGGCTCCCTTTGTGTTCAAACGGGGCAGCATCTATTATTTCACCTACTCTTCCGGCTCCTGCCACGACGATACTTACCGCGTGCAGTATGCCACATCGACCACCGGACCCATGGGACCTTTCGTCTATCAGGGCGAACTGCTCACGACCAACGGCGATGAAACGGTGCACGGCCCTGGCCATCACAGCATCTTGGAGCAGGATGGGCACTACTACATGGTGTATCATCGCCACAACTTGCCGCGCAGTGTGCATGGCTTCAACCGCCAGGTGTGCATAGACGAGCTGAAGTTTGATGCCGATGGCCGCATTCTGCCTGTGGTGCCCACACACAATGCGCAGCTGGTGGAGATGTTTCGTGACAAGAAGCACAAGAACCTGGCCTATGGTGCCAAGGTCACGGCATCGTCTTATTATGATGAGTGGTTCAAGCCTGAATATGCTGTCGACGACAACAATGCCACGCTTTGGAAGGCTCGCCACACCAACTGGTCGCTGCCTGACGGGCAGAACCATGGCGAGTGGTTGCAGATAGACCTGGGAAAGGTGCAGAAATTCAGCGAGGTGTGGACGCAGTTTGAATATGCCACCTTCTTCTACCAGTACAAGATTGAGTGTTCTATGGATGGCGAACACTGGACGCTGTTTGCCGACCGCACGGCTAACACCATGCAGGGCTCGCCCATGATAGACCGTGGCAAAGGCAAGGCCCGCTTCCTGCGCATCACCATCAGCGACACGCAGAAGAACGGACACATGCCTGCTGTGTGGAACGTGAAGGTGTGGCAGAAGGCTCCCGAATTGCCAGTTGGCGATGTGGCGGGCAACGATGGCTATCCGGGCATGCACCAAAAGGATGTGGACAGCCGCGAGAGGGGACAGGCGTTGCAGGCGCGGTTTGGCTTTGAGGCAGCCAGACTGGCCGATGGAAGAACGCTGCCTTTCGACCTGACTGAGATTCAGGGAACTGAGGGCGGCATGTCGTTCAAGGCCAACAAGCCTGTGCGCGTCAGGGTGAAAGACGGGCGATGGGCACTCTTCTTCAATGGCACGCAGTCGCTGGTGAGCAATGTGCCACTGCCGGCATGCTATCGTTACAACGCGCCTTATACCATTTCGGCGTGGGCCTTGTCCACTCAGGTGGGGCCTGTGTCAACGGTGGTCTCGCTGAGCAGTTCGCGGGCCGACTTGGCTACTACTGAGTTTAGGCTGGGCACCGACCGACAAGCGGGGCTGATGAGCCACAATGGTTCGTTTGAAAGTTTTGGCGCTGCACAGAGCGTGAAGAACTGTGAGGGCCAGTGGCATCACTGGGTGGTGACGTTCGATGGCTGGAAGGAGAAGGTGTATCTTGACGGGAAACTGCTGCGCGAGCAAAACAATTTCCTGATGGTGCGTCCTGAAGGGCGCATCGTGATTGGTGCCGATGCTGCGGGAACCAACAATTTCAGGGGCTATCTGAGCGAGCTGAACGTGATGCCCATGGCTGCCGATGAACAGATGGTGGAAAAACTCTACGGCAAAGGGAAAGACGTGCAGCTGCCTTCGTTGGGCGACGACGATTTTGAAGAGTCGGACCCTGACAGCCGTTTCACGCTGTCGCCCAGCATGAAGCCGGTGTTTGAGAAGCGGGATGAGTTCACACTGCAGGCCACAACGCCACTTTTCAATGATGACCCGCTGAACAACGGCGCCTATATATATAAAGAGGTGGAAGGCGACTTCGTGGTCATGGTGCGACTTTCTGACATGGAGGGCGTGCAGTCTCGCTCGGTGACGGGCTATAACGAAGGTGGCTTGATTGTTGCCGACGGCGATACTTTTTATCAGCTTGGTGCCTTTCCGCTCTACAACTGCGGCAATATGTTCACCGTGCTGAGCGTCAGAGGACGTCCGCAGTATCCCAACTCGAAGGGCTACGACTTTGACCCCATCATGCAGTTTGAGCGTCGTGGCACCAAACTCTTTGCCCGCACCAGCCGTGACGGCACCACATGGAGCAACATGCCTGGTTCGCCTGTCGACGTGAACAGCGTGCGACTGGGCGTTGGGGCTTATCAGACCACCTACACAGAAAAACAGTCGTGGGTGAAACTGTCTGACTACGTCATTTATCAGTAAGGATTGTTTGATTGCATGCAACAAAAAAAGTAGAGGCTCCATTCGGATGAATGGGGCCTCTATTGTGTTTGTGCCAGTGAGGGAAGCCTTATTTGGTCAGGGCCTCACGGGCAGCAGCAATCTGCTCGCTTGCTTGGGCCAACTGAGCCTTCAGCTCGTCAACAGAGGTGGCATTGAGCACGTAGAGGGGCTTGATGGCCTCGGCCACAGGCGTGATTTCAGGATCATACTCAGCCAGGCGGTCGATGGCATCCTGCAGCAGGATGATGCGGAAGGTGATGTTCGAGGCTGCATCGTCGTCGAACGAAGCCAAGAACTTCTCGCTGTTCTGCGAAACGACATAGAGCTGCTCAACGAGCGATGTGGCCACCAGCTGCCAGAAGTAGTTGATGCGGCCATTCTCGTTCATGGCATCATAGAGAACCTGTGTGGTCTCAAACACCGAAGAGGTGCCTTCGATGGCCTTGAACGAAGGATCGTTGATGTCGGTAGCCAGCTTGGTAATGGCCTTGTCGTAGTCGTCGAGGGGCATGTCGTAGAGCTTTGCCACTTCCTTGTCTACCTGAAGGGCGCTCAGCACGCGATACTTCTCGGCCAGGGTCTGGGCGCTCTCAGCCACTGCGGGGTCGAGCAGATAGTCGGGCTTCACCTGCTTCTCTTCGTCGGTCAGGCTCACACCACCGTCTTTCTGAACGAAAGGCAGCTGCTTGAGCTGGCCCACTGCAGAGGCAAGGCTGTCGAAGTGCATCTTGATGCTTGCCTCGATTTGCTCCTGCTCAAAAGTTTTTTCCGACTCAGTCTGTTCTGCATTCTGTGCATTCTGTTTGCCTCCGCAAGCTGCAAAGGCGATTGCTGCGAAAGCCACAGCGAAAACTGATAATTTTTTCATTTTTCTTTTTGTTTGTTTGTTATTAATAAGTGTTTTCTTTATTTCTTCTTTTTGAGTGGGACGGTCTACGAACTCTTTGCTCTGAGATATTTGCCCGGACAGTCGGTAAACAGCAGCACTGCCACCACCAACGACATGAGCAACATCATGGCCATGTTGAACCAAAGGGTCTTGATGTGCCACGAACCCAGAATCTTTTCACAGCTGTAGAAGGGGGCACGGCCTATACTGCTGCGGGGCGTCAGATAGATTTGGCCCACACGCGGCACAATGTGACCCGACACAACGTTTAGCATGCGCTGCTGGTCGGCACCAACCACGCACTCTTCCAGTTTCAGGTTCATGTTTTGGCGTTTCAGCTCCAGCACAGCATCCTTACCCGACTGGCGAATCATGTTTGACATCATTGCGTCGGCCTTGAGGGTTGCCTGGTTGCTTCGCTTCGACAGAATTTGCTGGGCTTGCTTCATGTAGCTGCGGAGCGACTCGTAGCTCTCGTCGCCGCTGTAGGGCTTCATGCCGCAGTATTCTGTGAGCTGGGGCAGATTGGTGCGAATCACCTCCATGTGCTCTGGCTTCACGGGCTTTCCGTTCTTCTTTTCGTCTTGCAGGGTCTCCAGTTGCGATTGCAGCTCGTAGAGGAAGCCAAGGTTGTAGAACTGGTTCTCATATTTCTGCCTGTCGATTTCGAAGAGCGGCTTTTCATATTCATTGTCGGCAAACGAGGTCACGGCCAGTGCTTCATAAGCCCAGCGCGACGGTATGAGATCGCCAATCACGGGAACATTGCCTGTGGTGCTCTTGGGCGTGAGGTCGGAGAAACTCACCACCAGTCCGCACAGCAATATTTGGGGAATGAGCAGCATGGGGATGCTGATGTAGATGGCCACTACCGAATTGAGGCATTGCGAGAGCAGCAGACCTGTGAGGTTGGCCAGCAGGGCGGTGACAAAAAGGATGAGCCACCATGCGCCGAACAGTCCGTGCAGGCCCATGATGGTGTTGCCAATGACAATGAAAAGCAGCGTTTGCAACAGCGACACGCCTGCCATGAACACAATTTTTGACCAGATATAGCTGGAATGTGACAGGTGCAGGAAGTTTTCGCGCTTCAGCAGGGCACGGTCTTTGATGATTTCCTCAGCACTGCCGCTCATGCCAATGAAGGTGGCAACAATGACGGCCATGAAGAAATAGCTCACCAGGTTCTTGTTGTCCATTACGGTGTAGCCTTCGGGCGGCGCATAGCGGGTGAGCAATGAGCACACCACTGCCAGCACGGGTGCTTCGAGCAGGGTGATGGCCAGGTATTGCCTGTTGGATATCTTGGTCTTGAAGTTGCGCTGAAGGAAGATGAGGAACTGTTTCAGTCGGCCTGGCTTCTTCTGGTCGGAGGGCGGCACATCGCTCACCTTGGGAGTGGGCTGCTCTGGTCGGTTCTTCAGATAGAGCTCGTGCCACTCCTGGGGCGTTGTCTTGCGTTCATCGGAAATCTCGCCGCTGTTGTCAAGTGCTTTCTCGTTGATGATGTTCAGCACAATTTCTGGATTCACGTTGCCGCAGGTGGGGCAGGCGCTGGTCTCAGCATCGGCGTAGCAGGCTTCTTGCTTGAAATAGGTGATGGCGTCGATGGGGTTGCCGTCGAACACGGGGTAGCCGCCACGGTCGAGCAGCCACAAGCGGTCGAACAATTTATAAACGTCGCTCGAAGGCTGGTGAATGTTCACCACGATGAGTTTTCCCTTGAACGTCTGCTGTTTCAGCAGATTGATCACCTTTTCCGTGTCGGCCGATGACAGGCCCGATGTGGGTTCGTCGAGAAACAGCACGGCAGGCTCGCGAATGAGCTCCAAGGCAATGTTGAGTCGTTTGCGCTGACCGCCGGAGATGTATTTGTTGATGGCCGAACCTACTTTCAGGTCTTTGGCGGCATCGAGCTCCAGATCTTTCAGCGTTTTCATGACGCGCTGGTCGATTTCAGCGTCGGTCATGCCTTCAAAGCATAGCTTGGCTGTGTACCACAGGTTTTGGTACACCGTGAGTTCCTCAATCAGCAGGTCGTCTTGTGGCACAAAGCCAATCAGGTCTTTTGCTTTTGGTTCGGCGATGTCGTGTCCGTTGATGGTGATGCTTCCTTCCTGAGGTATGAGGGTGCCGGTGAGAATGGAAAGCAAAGTGGTCTTGCCAGTACCGGAACCGCCCATGATGGCCAACAGCTCGCCTTGGTGCAGGGTGAAGCTGAAGTTGTGCATACCATTGTCGCTGTTGGGGAAGCGGAAGTTGATGTTGCGTCCGCAAAACTCCACGTCGGTGGTCGTGCTCTTCGACTTGTTGTAGGTGCTGATCAGGGTGGAATAGTACACGGGCTTGCCGCCGCGTCCCTTCAGCACGCTGCTTTGCTGCCACAGCTGGTAGGCTCCGGAAAGCACGGGAACGTCGTTGAGCAATACCGTGTCGTGGCCAGTGTAGGTGAAGAGCAACATGTTGGAGGTGGGCTCATAAAGAGTCTTCAGTTGTCCGTCGGTATCTTCCAGCTGGTGCAGCATCACGTGGTCTGATGTCTTGTTGGCAACAAAATCGCAGAAGTCCTGGAACAGGCTGTCGGAAACGCCGAACACGGTGGCCATGGTTTTGAACATGGGGTGTATGGCATCTTCCTTGTTGCCGCAAAACTCCATGATTCGCAACAGCAGCAAGGCTTCTTCCCTGGCCGAAATTTTTCCGTGCAGATTGGTGCAAATGGTGCTTGCAGTGTCTTCAACATCCAGCGATTCTGTCATTTCGTAAGCCAGACGCATGTCGCTGTAAAGATCCAGATAGCCGTCGATGTTCCTGATGCCGAAATGACGGCGCAGGTAGTTCACGATCATGGCTTTTGCCCGTTTTTCATCCACTTGTTCCTCATTGCCAAACAGAGCAAACAAGCTTAGAAAACTTGAAAGAATTATATCAGTCATCTTTATTTTGCGCGCATTAAAGATTGTGAAAGATTCGTTTTAGGTTGCAAATATATAAAAAAACTCAAACTGGTGCCCCGTTCTTTGGGTTAAAAAGAATTAAAGCCGCTGTGTTTGGCCTATTTACGTCCGAAGTCGGCTGGAACTTCGCCCCACTTTGCCGTTTCCCATTTGATGATAGGATTGCGATAGTTGTGGGTGCGCAGCCAGTTTTCTGCCCGTGCAATAATCTGATAGAGCTGTTCGGTTTGTGGTGTGCGTTCCAGCTTTGTTTTGCACTGCCGCTTGCTTACCCACAAGATGGCGTTGTAGCTGTCGCTATAGATGGTTTTCTGCTGCTGTCCGTGCTGCCAGCACAGTGCCAGTGCATGCACGATGGCCAGGAATTCGCCAATGTTGTTGGTGCCTTGCATGGGGCCAAAGTGGAAGATTCTTTGCCCTGTAATCAGGTCGATGCCCTGGTATTCCATGGGGCCTGGGTTGCCAGAGCAGGCCGCATCCACGGCAATAGCGTCTGCCCTTACCTCCAAAGGCAAGGGCAGCACTGTGTCGTGACGATAGTCGGGAGGATTCTGCAGCATATTACATTCTTTCTGGCACCTCGATGCCCAGCAGGCTCATGCCGTTCTTGATAATCTTGGCCACGTTCTTGGCCAGTATCAAGCGCATGGCACGCTTTTCGGCATCGGGTTCGTTCAGGATGCTGTAGTCGTGATAGAACTGGTTGAACACCTTCGTCAGTTCATAGCAGTAGTTGGCAATGCCGCTGGGGCTGTAGTCTTTGCCTGCCTGCTCTACTGCGGCTCCAAACTCGTTCATCTTTTGAATGAGTTCTATTTCTTTTTCTTCTAATGCAGGATGAATGGCCAAGAGCGAAGCGTTGGCATCTGCACTTTCGGTTGCAGCCACTTCGTTTTTCCTGAGAATGCTGCGAATGCGTGCATGGGTGTATTGAATGAAGGGGCCTGTGTTGCCGTTGAAATCAATACTTTCTTCGGGGTTGAACAGCATGTTCTTGCGGGCATCTACCTTCAGGATGAAGTACTTCAGTGCACCCAGACCCACGATGCGGGCAATCTCCTGTTTCTCGTCCTCGCTCAGGTCGGCGTTCTTTCCTGCTTCGTCGGCAGCCTTATAGGCGTCGTCAATCATCAGTTGCATCAGGTCGTCGGCATCGACCACGGTTCCCTCGCGACTCTTCATCTTGCCGTTGGGCAGTTCCACCATGCCATAGGAGAAGTGCGTCAGCTCCTTGCCCCACTTGAAGCCCAGGCGGTCGAGCAGAATTGAGAGCACCTGGAAATGATAGTTCTGTTCGTTGCCCACAACGTAGATCATTTTGTCGATGGGGTAGTCTTGGAAACGCATTTCAGCCGTGCCGATGTCCTGTGTCATGTAGACGCTGGTGCCATCGCTGCGCAGCAGCAACTTCTTATCCAGTCCCTCGTTGGTCAGGTCGGCCCACACCGAGCCGTCTTCATGGCGTTCGAAGAGTCCTTTGGCAAGACCTTCTTCCACTTTTGCCTTGCCTTTCAGATAAGTCTGGCTTTCGTAGTAAATCTTGTCGAACGAAACACCCAGGCGCTTATAGGTTTCGTCGAATCCGGCATACACCCAGTTGTTCATTTTCTCCCACAGGGCGCGCACCTCAGGGTCGCCCTGTTCCCATTTCACCAGCATTTCGTGGGCCTCTTTGATGAGCGGAGCTTCCTGCTTGGCCTTCTCTTCGTCCATGCCTTGGGCCACCAGTTCGCCAATCTGCTCGCGGTAGTGCTTGTCGAAGGCCACATAGTAGTCGCCAATGAGGTGGTCGCCCTTCTTTCCGCTCGACTCTGGCGTTTCGCCATTGCCGTATTTCAGCCAAGCCAGCATCGACTTGCAAATGTGTATGCCACGGTCGTTCACGATGTTGGTCTTCACCACGCGGTTGCCGTTGGCCTCCATGATCTTGGCCAGCGACCAGCCCAGCAGATTGTTGCGCACATGGCCCAGGTGCAAGGGCTTGTTGGTGTTGGGCGATGAGTATTCGATCATCACGAGGGGAGAATCCTCATGCACGCTCTTCATGCCGAAGTGCTCGTCCTGATCGATTGCCTGGAGCAGTTGCAGCCATGCACCCTGGCCCACAGAGAGGTTCAGAAAACCTTTCACCACATTATATTTTTCCACGGCGGGACAGTGCTCCACAAGGTATTGGCCAATCTCTTCGGCTGTTTGTTCAGGCGACTTCCTGGCCGCTTTAATGAAGGGGAAGACCACCAGCGTGAGGTTGCCTTCAAACTCGCTGCGTGTCTTTTGCAGCTGCGTCATCTTTTCTGTAGCATCCATGCCGTAGAGGGCCTTCACGGCTTCCTGGGCGGCATTGCTTATCAACGTTTCAATATTCATAATTGGTATTACGTTTTTTTATTCTCTGTTAGTGCGTGAAAGATTTGGAGTGTTATTCGTAGAGCGATTCTACAAAAGTCTTGGTCACCTGGAAGGAGTGCAGGGCCACGGTGTCCCAGAAGTTGTGGTACTGCGAGGCGTGAGTGTCGCGCAGTGGGAGGTCGCTCACCACACGGAACGAAATGAATGGCACCTTATTTATATAACACGTCTGCGCAATGGCACACGACTCCATGTCCACGGCCTTAGCCTCCGGGAAATGGCCCACTATCTCGCGCATCTTTTCCTTGGAGTCAACGAACCAGTCGCCTGTGGCGATGAGGCCAGCATGTATCTTTACGCCGCACTGCAGTGCCTTGGCCTTGGCCAGCAACGTCGGGTCGGCCGCAATGCGTGCAGGCAGTCCCTGCACTTGTCCGTAGACCGTGGTGTCGTCGATGGCGGTTCCGCAGTACACGTCGTGATACACCAGTTCGCTGCTCACCACCACATCCTGTATATCGATGTCGTCGCCATTGCCGCCTGCACATCCGCTTGAGATAATCATGTCGGGATGAAACTCGTTAATCATTCGCTGAGCCCCCAATGCAGCGTTCACCTTGCCAATGCCGCATTTTTCCACGCGCAC
>Ga0326512_10001549_pt1 | contig 17540 bp, 14 predicted proteins | sample 1_2617_0518_D_FD_203652 | JGI IMG/M metagenome (GOLD analysis project Ga0326512, IMG submission 203652) | Bovine rumen microbial communities from UC Davis, California, United States - 1_2617_0518 | ecosystem: Host-associated > Mammals > Digestive system > Stomach > Rumen | place: USA... | reverse complement strand
TAGAAAGAACAAAAGCAACAAGAATAATGACAGAAGAAGAGCTAATGTGGGAAGAATCACGTAGGCAAAGAAGAAGATTAGGAATCTTAGGAATAGCAGGAGCAAAAGCTACCAAAGATTATATGAGTTATGGAGGGTGAAATATGACATTTTTAATATTAATAAATCTAGCTTTAATTCTATTAGTTTTATATATAGAGATACCAAAAATAAGAAAAACACCAGAAAACACTCCAAAAATGACAAAAGAAGAGAAAAAACGCATGGAAGAAGCTAAAAAATCATTTGAAAACCTAATGAACTATGATGAAAGACAAGCGATGAGAAAGGAGTGATTTAAATGGCAGAAGTAACAAAAGATTGGGAACTCTATGAAGCAGGAATAAAGTATAATCAAAGCCTTTATGGTAATGAAAAAAACTATTATGACGTAATAGATGCAAATATAGCCTTCGCAAGTGGAGACCAATGGAGAAATGTAGTAGCAGATGGACTACCAAAACCAGTATTTAACATAATAAAACGTGTAAAACAATTCAAAATAGCCTCATTAAAGGCAGATAATATATCAATTTCAATGCAACCAATGGAATATAGACCTCAAACAAACGATTTAACAATGCAACAAAAGGTAAAAGATACAGATTTAGCCAATGCAGAGATAAAAAATGTCTTAGAAAACATAAAATTCGATGCAAAATCAAGAACATTGCTAAGTGATGGGTTCGATACAGGAGATTGGTGCTTACATTTTTACTTTGATATGGATGAACAACCATTTAAACAAACAAATCCAGACGTAAAAGGACTAATAAAAGCCGAAATTATCGACTCAACTAACGTATTATTCGGAAATCCTAACACAAGACAGGTAGAAAAACAGCCATATATCATCTTAGTAGGTAGAGATTTAGTAAAAAATCTACAAGAAGAGGCAGAAAAGAACAAATCATCATCAAGTGTTGATTTAATTAAGGGCGATTCTGATACACAGTATCAAATGGGAGATAATGGAAAAGTAGAAAATGATGCTGAAGGCTATGAAAAAGCACTATATATCATCAAATACTACAAAGAAGATGGCAAAATATACGCAAATAAGTGCACAAAAGGGGCATATATCTACAAAAAGAAAGATACAGGTCTATCTTATTACCCAATAGCATTTAACAACTGGGAAGAGGTTAAAGGGTCATATCATGGACGTGCTGAAACAACTGGAATAATACCAAACCAAATAGCAATCAACAAAATGTTTGCGATGGTAATTTATCATTTAATGTTGACAGCATTTCCAACAGCAGTATATGATGCAGACCGAATTGAAGGATGGACAAATGAGATTGGAGCACAAATACCAGTATCAAACTTACAAGGAGATTCAATACGTAATATAGCAGGTTATTTAGAACCAGCAACAATGTCATCACAAATAATGGGAGCTATAGAAGCAGCAATGCAATATACAAAAGAAACTCTAGGAGTAGGAGATGCTTCATTAGGAAATGTAACAATGAATAACGCAACAGCAATCATAGCAATACAAAAGAGTGCAGCAGTTCCATTAGAGAACGTAAAAGCAGCATTTTATGAATTTGTAGAAGATTGTGGAAAGATAATCATAGATATGATGGCAACATACTACGGAACAAGGCCAGTAGTAGTAACAGGTCCTAATAATGAAAGAACAGTAGAGCCATTTGACTTTAAGATATTAAAAGATATGTGGTTACATATAAAAATAGATGTAGGAAATGCTTCATACTTTAGTGAAGTAGCAAGTGTTCAAACATTAGATAACTTACTAAATAATGGAATGATAGAATTTGTAGAATACTTAAAACGTATTCCTGATGAAATCATACCTAATAAACAAGAATTAATTACATCTATAGAACAACAAGACTTATATAAACAAGCAATCTATAATTTAATGGGACAATTCATGGACAGACTAGACCCTGAAACAAAAGCAAATCTAATGCAATTAAATCCAGAACAAATGGAAAAAACAGTATTAGAGATGATGGGAGCATTAGATAATCCTGAACAAGGTTATAACGAAGTTCAAGACATGGAAAACCCATTACCTACTGATGAAGAATTAGCACAAACTCTACAAATGGGAGAGGCAGGAGCACAACAATTAATGCAACCTCAAACTGAAGTAGGAAGAAACGCAGTAGATAAAATGCAAGAATTAGAACAAATAGGAGGAACTAGAACATAGTTCCTCTTTACCTTAATAGGTAGTATATTGGGATTATTTGGCCCTCTCTTTATAATCCCAGTATAGTGCTTATTAGGGCACACACCCAACCATAGGTGAAGGAGGAAAATTAAATGGAAGAAGATAAAGTTGTAGAAAGTATACCAACTGAAACAATGGAGTCTGATGACGATTTCTTTGCAGATGTTAATGAAGAAGTTATAAACGAAGAAAACTCTGAAGAAGCATCAGAAGAAACCGAACAATCTGAAGAAACTGAGGAAAGCAAACCAAGCGAATCTGAGGAGTCTAAAGATGAAGTAGATTTTAAACCTTTGTTAAAAGCATTATCAGGAAAGATAAAGTATAACAAAGAAGAAGTGAATGTAGATTCTATCGAAGATTTAATTTCTAATTACCAAAAAGGATTAAACTATGATAAGAAAGTGCAAGAACTAGAAAATCTACAAAATAGCAAACTAGAAAAGTATGCTAAATCAAAAGCAGATGAATTAGGTATATCTGTTGAAGAATACATGGACCGAGTTGAAAAGTATGAGGAAGAACAAAAGAAAGCACAAGAAGAACAAGAACTTGAAGAAATGATTGAAAACGGAGTTCCAGATTCATTAGCAAGAGAAATATTAGCTGGTAGGCAATTAAGATTTGAATACCAAAAAATGAAAAATGAAATGAAGGAATGGAAGGAAAGCACACAAAAAGAGGAAGAAAAGAACAAAAAATATCAAGAGTTCTTAGAAAAATTCCCTGATGTGAATCCTGAAGATATTCCTAAAGAAGTATTTGAGGAAGCAGAAAAGAGTTCTCTAAGTGAGGCATATATGAAATGGCAATTAAATGAATTAAAGAACCAATTAAGTGTAGCCAAAACAAATGAGAAAAACGCAGCCTCAACAGTAGGGTCAGTAACATCTACAGGCCCAACACAGGAGAATCATTCTGTAGACTTGTTCTTAGAAGGATTCAACGAAGAATAAATTTGAAAGGAAAGTGATGATAAAGGGCATTAGGTATAAACTTAGCCGAAAAATATTCAAGCAAAGTTGCTGAAAGATTCAAAATGAAATCATTAGCAACTGGATTTACAAACAGAGATTATGATTGGGATGGTGTAAAAACATTACACGTATATTCAATTCCAACAGTAGCATTAAATAACTACAATAGAACATTAGGAGCAAACCGTTATGGAACTCCAGCAGAGTTACAAGATGATGAACAATCATTAACAGTTACTCAAGATAAATCATTTACATTTATAATTGATAAAGGAAACAAGATGGACCAAATGAACGTTAAAGATGCTGGTAAAGCATTAAGCCGTGAAATTGATGAAGTTATTGTTCCAACAGAAGATAAATATGTATTTAATGTAATTGCTGAAAGTGCAAAGCCTGTTACAGCACAAGGAGCTATTACTAAATCAAATGCTTATGAAATGTTCTTAGCAGGACAAACTGCATTAGATAACGCATTAGTTCCAGCAGCAGGAAGAATTGCAGCAGTAAATGCTACAACATTAGCAAAATTAAAACAAGACTCAGCATTTGTATTAGCTAGTGAAATGGGACAAAAAATGAAAATAAATGGTTTAGTAGGAGAATTAGATGGAGTTAAAATTGTTAAAGTTCCTGACAATTATCTACCTACAGGATGTGAGTTCTTTATTACTCATCCATCAGTAACAGTAAAAGCTGAAAAACTAAAAGATTATAAGATTCATAATAATCCTCCTGGAATAAGTGGAAACTTAGTAGAAGGTAGAATTTATTATGATGCTTTCGTATTAGATGCTAAGAAAAATGGAATTTATTCACATTATTCAACAGTTTAATACAATCAAGAGTTTATCTCTTGATAAAAGGAGCTTATAAGAGCTCTTTTTCTGAGGAGGTAAAATATGTTAGCAGAAGATATTTTTAATATGACAATGGCAATGATAGATGAAATGTTGACTTCAGGGCAACTTGATGCAGAAGCAACAGCAGAATATAGAGCGAAAGCACCTTCTATACTAACAATGCTACAAACAGAGCTAATAGGTATAGATAATAGATTTAGAGATAAAAAAGATTGGGTATACCCTGTAGTAATAGAAAGTCTTGAACAACCATTACAAGTTGATGATATAAAAGCACAAACACTATTAACAAATGGATTAGCAGCACAATTAATGTTGCATGAAGATAAAACATTAGCAAATTACTTTGAGCAAAGATACCAAGAGATGAAAGGTATGTTTATCAAACCAACACCAAGAAAACCAGAGACAAGAGAAGATTTATACGATGCAACACTAAATTACTAGGAGGTGATTTATAGGGCACAAATAGCAAATGTAAAAGATGTAACTCCAACAAGAGTAGATAAGTTCTTAGGATTAAACATATCAAATACTGGAGATACTCAATTACAATTAGGCGAATCAGGTAATATGGAAAACTTCTATATTACAAATGACTTGAAACTAAGAAAAATGTATGGCTATAGAACTTTTTGGGACTTCGAGCACCCAATAAGAGCAACATACCCTGCTAATTTAGGGGGAATAGAATACCTTTTAGTAGCAACAAATAACAAATTATATTATTTTTTAAAATCCCAAATAGAAGATTATGAGAACTGGGAAAGTGTAACACCTGTAGAAATAGGAACAATAGGAACATCAACAGATGTATCTTTCTTCACATTTGATAAAAAAGTATATATTCTAAGTGGCAAATATCAAAGTTGGGATGGAACAACATTAGAAGAGGTGGAAGGTTATACACCTCTTGTTTTTATTAATACACCACCAGCAGGTGGAGGACTTATTTATGATGAGATAAATATGTTAAGTCCAAAGAAACACCAAACATTTAATGGAGATGGAACTTCTACTGTATATCATCTAGCACAAAACTATTTTGTATCAGGAGTAGATTTAACTTCAGTTGATAGAGTTATAGTAGGAACTACTGAACTTCAATCAACAGATTACACAGTAGATACACATAACGGAACTGTAACATTTAATACAGCTCCACCTCAAGGAATGGACAACGTAGATATTTACTGGACTTTAGATGATGGAGATAGAAGTATCATTGAAGGCATGAGATATGGCACAGTTTTTGGTGGAGACGTAGACACAAGGGTATTCCTATATGGAAACCATAATTGTACAAATAGAACGTATTTTAGTGGTATAGAGGCAACAAAAGGGCCAAGTGTAGAATACTTCCCAGCAACAGCACACGTAGACATTGGACCATCTAACTTTGAATTAACAGACTTAACAAGACAATATGATAGACTTTTGGCAACTACAAATAGACCAGAAGCATATTATTTAACAATATCAACAGAACAATTAAATGTAACATTAACAGATAACTCTAATGTTCAAAGATATGTTCCTGCTGTGTCAACATACCCATTAAATGAGATACATGGTAATATGGCACCAGGACAAGGGCAATTAATAGATAACTACCCAGTAACAATAGATAAAACAGGATTAACTCTATGGAAAGCAACTAATGTACGTGATGAAAAAAACATGGAAGATATATCACAACGTATCAAAAGCGACTTAAATGACATGAATATGAAAGCAATGACTACATTAGACTTTCAACCTGAAAATCAGTTATGGTTTGGTTATGATAATAGAATATATATTTATAATTACTATAATAAGACATTCTCAAGAATAAGAATTGCAGATTCATTTACTTGTTATTCCAATTTAGGAAACTCAGTATATATGGGACTAGAAGATGGAAGAATAGTAAAATGGGGAGAAGAGTTTCAAACATTCGATAATACGCATATAGTAGCCCATTGGGAGATGAATTTCAGCGACTTTGGAGCAGCATACTTAAGAAAGACAATGACAAGATTATGGGTATTAATGCAACCACAAGCAAAGTCTAGTGCAGAGATAGGTTATGTAACTAACCGAAAAGAGTCAACAGTAAAGAAGAGAATAGAATATAAAATCCAAGTTTTAAACGATGTAATGTTTGATGACTTCAGTTTTCAAGTATCTAATAATCCTCAACCATTTAGATTAAAACTAAAAGCAAAGAAGTTTACTAACATGAAGATAACAATAGATAATTCAGAAGAAACAGATTGCACAATCTTACAACTAGCATTAAGAGTTGAAAGCTTTGGTGAGAGTAAGTAGGAGGTATGGAAAATGAACGAGGAAGTAATAAAAGAAAGATTTAATGGAGTAGATAAAGAACTTGAAAAGCATGAAAAGAGAATAAGTAGTTTAGAAAAGACTTATTCAATAATGGAAAGAATGGAATTTCAAATAAAAGAAATGGATGCAAACATAGCAAAGTTAAGTGAAAAAATAGATAATCAAAGCAATGAAAAAGGTAGAAAATGGGACAAACTCATAGACTACCTTTTCTACTTTATAATAGCAGCATTACTAGGTTATGTAATCCATAAAATGGGATTAAAGTAAGGAGGTAATAATATGCCATTAACAAAGATGACAACAAACGTAAATAATATACAAGCACTATCAGATAGACCAAATACAATAGATGGTTTAACTTCAGCCGAACTAAAAGAGAAATTTGATAAAGCTGGAGCAGATTTAAAAGACTATTTGAATACAACATTGACAGAAGAACTTGATGAAGCATTAGCAACAATACCAACAAACTATGTAACAACAAGCGACCCAAGATTAACAAACTCAAGAATCTGTAATAACAATTTTGATAGTTGGTCTACAGCAAGAACAAATTTAAAGATAGGTTATGGGACTACTCTACCATCAAGTGGAGATGAAGGTTCAATATTTTTCTTATATGAATAGAGGTGATTAAATGGCAAGTGCATCAAATAGTGTAACATTATGGTCTAATGGAGGACATGGCTATACATTAAACGCATCATTTTGGGAAAACTCAACAAGCACACCTAATAACACTTCAAACATAACGTGTAAGGCAACACTAACATCTCAAGGAGCAGCATGGAGTTCAGGTTACAACTCTACACTAACAATCTATTGGCATGACAATAGAGAAAACTACGATAGACAAGTAGCAAGTATTAACCTTTCCAGTTTAGGAATAAATGCAAGTGCAGCAGCACAAGGAACTATAAATGTAACACATAAAGATGACGGTTCTTTATCAGGTTATGCTTATGCTTACTTTACTAAAGGTGGGACTTCATCATATACACCAAATAGTGGTGGAGTAAGTAACGGATGGACAGCATTAACAAAAATAGCAAGAAACCCAACAATAACATCAGCTCCTAACTTTACAGATAGAGATAATCCAACAATGTATTTCACAACGAATACAATGCCTAATGCAACATATAATGCGTGTATATCTTTAACAGGAGCAAAAGATGATGTTCCTTATAGACAAATAAACATAAGTAGTGGTAATTACACTTTTAACTTAACACCTGAAGATAGAAAAGTATTAAGAGGAAATACACCTGCTGGAAGTAGTAAAAATGTAATGTTCTTTTTAAGAACAGACTCAGGTGGACAAAGTTATTATTCAACAATGACAAAAACAATGACAGTAGTAAGAAGGCCTGTAAAAGTAATGAGAAATGGTTCGTGGGTAAACACATTCCCTTATGTTAGAGTAAACGGTCAGTGGAAAGAAGCAAGAACTTATATAAGAAACAATGGTAGTTGGAAGGAGGAAAAATAAGGGCAAGTTACGAAGCAGAATTAAATAATTTAAAAAATGCACAAAGAAATGCAGCAGTTGCTAACTTAGAAAACACAAGAAATCAAGCATTAAGTAATCTACAAGCAGAACAACAAAAAAATGCTGCAACATATAATCAACAAAGGTCAACAGCAAATGCACAAAATAGAATGAGTGCAAGAAACTTTCAAGAATACTTAGCATCTACAGGAAGAGCTAATTCAGGATTAAATGCACAAGCAAGAATGCAAAATGCAAATAATCTAAACACTTCACTTAATACATTAAATGCAGGTGAATCAGCAGCATTGGCAGACATTAATCGTAGAACAACAGATGCAAATAACGCATATAATACAGGACTAGCAAGTGCAAATGCACAAATAGAAGCTGACTATATTAAGAACTTACTAGACCAAAGAAATCAAGAACTAGCAAGAGATTTACAAGAAAGACAATTCCAAGAGAGTGTAAGACAATTCAATGAAAACCTAGCACTACAAAAGCAACAATTACAGCAACGTTTTAGCAGTGGTAGTGGTGGAGGCGGAAGAAGCTCTGGAGGCAGAAGACGTTATTACGGAGGTTCTTCAAATGATGATTTAGGTTATACTGATACAAGTGCAAATGCACAAGCAAATCCAAATGCAGTAGCACAAGCAGCAGCACAACAATCAGCAAATGCTATTAACGCATTGTTACCAAGTTATGCAAACATAGATGGTAAAAATGTTAAATTAACTGTAAAAAACGGAAAATACTATTATAAAAACAACAAAGGTAAATTAGTAGAATATAAATAATTGGGAGGTTAAATATGGCAAAAAAGAAACAAAAAATAAATTTAATCGACCGAAATGGTAATTCGCAAGTAGTAGAAGTAAACTCTAGTGATTTATCAGACAGCACAAAAGGCACTAAAAAAGCATCATTAGGAAACGTGGTAAAAAACGCAACGTCAGGTGGAATAGCAAAAAAATTTGTTACTGTAAGGCCAAGTGGTGGAACAAATGAGCAAAACGAAAGAAACTATGGAGCTTTAGTAAACGCATCAAATACAAATACAGTAACACCAACAATAAGAACAAGTGATATAAATGCTAATTTAGATAAAAAAGAAAATCAAAGATTAGCAAATAGACAATATAATGAAGCATTAAGTAATACACTAGAAGCAAGAAATGATTTATCTAAAAAAGCTTTTAATGAAATGAAAGAACAAGGCGCAGAAACAGATAATAGAAATTTATTGAGCCAAGATAAAAGACAGTTAAGTTATGAAACAAAAAATAAAGGAAAAACAGCAAAAGATATTATAGAAGAAAATAATGAAAAAATAGCAAAAGCAAGTGAAAACACTAAAGAAAAATATCAAAAAGAAATCAAAGACTTAGCAAATAAAGAAAATGAATTAACTTATGCTAAATACCAAAAGGATTATTGGGATGTTCAAAACGATGATATAAATACTGTAGATAAAACTTTAGGGATTGTTCCAAATGCTATTGCTGATTACTTTAGTTCTTTTACAAGAGACCAACAAACTTATACAGATAATAACGGCAATGAATTAGTGTTACCAACAAAAAGTGAGATGAAAAGAGAAAAAACCTTAGAGAACATAAAAAATCCAGCAGGTAGATGGTTATATCAAGTTGGACATGAAGGAACAAAACAAGCAGTTACTCAAGGGTTAAATATGTCTGGGCTTCCATTAGGTTCTGCATTATATTATGGAGATATTTTAACAGATACATATAACGAAAACTTAAATAGTGGAGAAAACAAAACAAGGTCAATAATTGATGCAGTTGCAAAGACAGGACAATCATACATAAAACAAAAAATATTAGGTGGTATTGGTGGTAAATTAACAGGAAATAATTCTCCATCATGGTTAGAAAACACATTGACTAAACAATTTGGAAAGTTTATACAAAACCCAGCAGTAACAACTATATTAGGAAGTGCAACAGCAGAAGGAATTGATGAGTTCACTGACTCATATATAGAAAAAGCACTTGATGCTGCAATATTAAGTGATAATAAAGAGGAAGCACTAAAGAGAATAAAAGAGGTGTTTTCTGTTGACGCATTAAAAGAAGCATTTTATGAGGGCTCTATAGGTGCTGGAACAGGTGCTATAGGAAATATAGATGAAGCAATAGATGCAGGTAAAACAAATCGTTTCTTAAAACAAAACGGAATAGATGTAAAACAAGCAAGACAAATTGCACAAACTCAAACAGCAGAAGATATACAAAAATCTGCTGTCGATGGAACAAATGAAGTAATGAACCAAGTTCAACAAGGAAATATTACTGAACAACAGGGGCAACAGTTTTTAGATACAATACAACGTAGAACACAAGCAATATTAGATTTGCAGCAATCAATGCAAGGTAATCAACAAAATACATTTGAAAGTAAACTAGAAATAGTTAAAAATATGCCTGACGTAGAAAAAGCAAAATTAGTTGAAATACATCAAAAAATTCAGAACGGTGAGCAACTAAATATAGACGAAATAGCAGCAATGCAATATTTTAATTCAAAAGGAACACCTCAGACAGCAGAAAACACACCAATTTCAAATGAAACAACACAACCTAGTGCAATTCCTCAAGAAACACAAAACGTTGCTAGAAACCTAACAAACGAGCAAAAAGCAAGAATTGAAGAACTTAAAAATGAGCAAAACAGGAATGATGAAATAATAGATAAATACCCAACATATAATCAACAAGAAAAAAATAGAATCAAAATACAAAATGCTTATGATACGAACGCAGAGATAAGAAGAACTATTCAAGGAGACTCTTTAGAGCAAATAGAAGGTGGATTAACAGCAAAAGAATTAGAAAGAGCTAGGCAAAAAGAAAAAACAAATTATATAGGTAAAAGCGTCGCTGTGGATGGCCAAAAAGGAATAATTAAAGGATTACCAAGTTTTGGTAAATACCCAATAGAATTTGAAAATGGCGAAGTAAAATATATAGCTAAAGACAAAATAAGTTCTTATAAACAACAAAAACAAAATGACAATGTTGAAAACATAGAAAATGTGGCAAATAATGATATTGTAAATAAAGATAGAATAGAGTATAATAACAATACAAGCACGAAAGAAGGTGTTAGTAATGACTTTAGAACAATTCAAGAAGAAAGTAGAAGAAAACTTAATGAAGAGGGTTGGGGAGACTCAATCAAAACAGTTGATGAAGATTTACGAGGAAGAATTAGAGGAGCTTTATCAGAAGAACTTGAGCGTAGAGGCTACAGCAACAGCGATAATAATGGGCTATTAAAATTAGAATCAAAAGGAAATAAATTTAATATACATAAAAACGTAGATGGTGAAACATTCCATGATATGTTTGAAATTGCAAGAGCAAACACTAACAATGGTGAATTAGTTGACTTACATCCTGTAGAAACAAATGAAGATTCAACAGGCTATAATGAAATGAATAACTACCTATCAGATGATGGTATGCAAGGTTTCTCTATAACAAAAGATGGAGACGTAGTTTCTGTGTTTAATGCAGACCCAACAAGAAAAGGGTTCTTAAGGTCTATAGTTAGTGAAATAAATAGCAACGGGAAAACATTAGATTGTTACAACTCATCACAACAAGCATTAAATGAAATATATTCAAAGATATTTGGTTGGAAAACAGCATCAGTAATGGACCATAATATGGATTATGACCACGACAATATAGCTAAAAACCATGATAATCCACCAGTGTCATTCATGGTTAATCCTAACCAATTAAAAAGTGATGTTACAGATGCCGATTTAAACAAGAAATTTGGAAAAGACCAATATGACGAAGCTTTTGCTTATAGAAGTGCATTAATGAAAGATGGAAATGGAAATAAAAACGATTTTATCTTTGGAGAAGATGGTTATTTTAAAGGTATGAAAGAAGGAACTAGCGATAGTTCTTTTTCTAATGAAAACGTTGCTGATAAAGTAGAAGATAACGTAATAACAATAAAGAATGATGATTTAAAAGATACACCTAAAGACCAAATAAAAGCTGAAGATACAGGAATTAAAATAGGTGATAAGCCTGTTAAAATGGAAATACCTATTGACTCAAAGCAAAACAAAATAGGACAATATGTTCCTAAAGATGGATTTACACAAAAAGAATTAAAAGATGGTAAAATAGGGGACTCAAAGTTCTATAGAAATGTAACAGAAAGAGCTGACTTTATTAATGATGAAGTTAGAAAAACAGTTAAAGATGATGACAATATTAAACATTATAGAAAAGTTACAAACGAAGAAAGTATGCAAGAAGCATTTGATGACTTGAATACAAGAGGAACTGAAGCGATAGCAGAGTTTTTCAACACTGATAAAGAACTAACAGCAAAAGATACAGCAATGGGATGGTTATTAATAGAACAATCTCAAGCAAACGGAGATTATAATTTTGCTAACCAAGTATTAAGAAAAATGAGAGAAAACGCAACAAAGACAGGTCAAACAATGCAAATGTATAACTACTATGCTAGATTAACTCCTGAAGGTATGTATAAATGGTGTGGAGACCAATTATTAAGAGCTGAAGAAATATTTGAAAAAGGTAAAACTAAAAAATGGATTGAACAAAATAAAAAAAGATGGCAATTAAACGGTGAAGAAGTTGAGTTCATAAATAAACAAATGGAAAGAGTCCAAGAGTTAAATAAAATGAATGATAACGATAAAACAACAATAGAAATAGGCAAAAAGAAGAAAGAAGTAACTGTTGATAGAGCAAAACAAGTTGAGATAGCGAAAATTCAATCTATGATTGAAAATAAGATACCTCCTCAAAAAGGCCAAGCATTAAATGCGTGGATGAGAATATCTATGCTAGGAAACCTAAAAACAATAGCAACAAGAAACCCTTTAGGAAATATTGCATTAAGACCAATAAATGATGTTGGAGATTTTACTGCCAGTATAGTTGACTATGCAATTTCTAAAAAAACTGGAGTAAGAACAAAAGGAAACTTTAACCCACTTGCCCAAGCAAAAGGAATGGCAAGAGGTGCAACTGAGACAATTCAAGATGCAAGATTAGGAATAAATACAAGAGATGCAAAAGGAAATAGATTTGAAATTGGGCAAGGTAAATCATTTAATGAGCATCATAAAGGTGTTGCTAAAGTTTTAAATCCATTTGCAAAACTAGGAAATAAAGCCGATAGTGCAATATCTTTCTTATTAGATTTAGGAGATAGACCTTTTTATAATGCAACTTATCAACAATCTTTAGAGAACCAAATGAAATTAAACAAAATAGACAAACTTGAAGATGTTCCTCAATGGATGAAAAGTATTGCTGAACAAGAGGCTTTAGAAAGAACATATCAAGATGATAATAATTACACATCTGCTGTTATAGATATAAGAAGAGCAATGAATAAAATGGTTAATGTTAAAGGTTATGGTTTAGGAGACGTAATAATTCCGTTTGCAAAAACACCAGCAAACTTAACTAAAGCAATAGTAGATTATTCTCCAGCAGGATTTGTAAATGCACTAACAAAAGGAAAAGAATTAAGAAGGTCTATACAAAATGGACAATTTACTCCTGAAATACAACACGCATTTGTAAATCAATTAGGAAAAGCAATGGCAGGAACTATGTTATATGGAATAGGTGCAGCATTAGCTAATTCAGGAATAATAACTGGTGGTGCAGATGAAGATAAAGATGTCGCTGATTTTATGAGAAACACATTAGGTATTCAACCTTATTCAGTAGTAATTGGAGACAAATCATTTACTTATGATTGGGCTCAACCAGTAGCATCAGCTTTAGCAATACCAGCAGATATTAAGCAAGGAATACAAGATGCAAAAGAAGGAGAAGTTGATTTACAATATATAATTCATAAAGCTTTTAGCACAGGTGGTAACGTATTGTTAGAACAATCATTCTTGCAAGGTATAAAAGAAGTTCTAGGTGGTTATGGAGACCCAATAGATAATTTGATGTCTGAAATAGAAGGTTTACCAGCGAGAGCTGTTCCAACATTATTCCAACAAATAGTAACAAAAATTGACCCAACAAAAAGAATGTCTTATGGAAATAATGGAATACAAAATGTAATATCACAAGCACAAGCAAAAACACCATGGGCAAAAGATTTACCAGTGTATAGAAATTCTATGGGAAAAGAAATTCAAATGTATGGTGGCAAAAACAATTTCTTCAATGTTTTCTTAAATCCAGCAAATTATAGTGAAGGCAATGCAACCGAGAGTGCTGAAGAAATATATAGAGTATATCAAGCAACTAATAAGAAAGAAATTCTTCCTAGATTAGTAGATAATAGTATTAAAAACGAAGATGGCACAAAATTAACTAACGAACAAAAGAGCGAATGGTTAAGAATAAGTGGTGGCATTATTGATAGAGAAGTAGAAAGTCTAACAAAAAATGGAAATTACTTAAGAATGAGTGATGAAGATAAAGCCGATACAATTAAAGCAATAGTTGATTATGCTTATAATGAAGCAAGAAATAGAGTTACAGGTCATGAATTATCTTCAGCAGATAGAAAAGCAAGTAATGCAGAAGCAAGTGGTTACGCTTTAGCAGATTACTTCATTACTAAAACAACTAACAAAGTAGAAAAAACACAAAAGACAAACACAAGAAATAGATATATGGAAGCAAAAGAAAAAGGAATAGATGGCAAGACATTTGATGACTTCCATGCTTTTGTTGCAAGTGCAAGAGGAGAAAGTAGAACAGGTGGTAAAACAAAGAAACAAAAAATAATAGATTACATACAAGGACTACCACTAACTAGAGAACAAAAAGAAGCATTATACAACGATTATTTAGAAAATAACGGTATAATATCATACTATAATTAAAAGAGGTGATAAAATGATTAGAATAGACCCAAATTCATTAAATGCAGAAATGGTTCGAGGTGATACTGGAACCTTTTCTGTTCGCCCTAAAGTAAATGGCGAGTATGTTTTAAAAGAAGGAGACCATTTATGGTTTACCGTAAGAAAAATCAAAGACCATACAATATTACTTCAAAAAGATGTAACAGAATTTGATGATGGAAAAGCAGAGATAATAATCAACCCTAGTGATACAGCAAACTTTGAAATAGGAAATTATATCTATGATTTGAAAATGATAAGAGAGGATGGAACAGTAGACTCGCTAATACCAGGGGGAAGAGATTCAGCATATTTAAGTATCAAAAGAGGTGTTAAGTAATGAATGATAATTTTAATTTAGAACTTAACGTTCCTTCTATTGAAACTAATGTAAATGAAACTCTTATTGAAATAGAACTACCTGGAGGAGCAAGAGGTATCAAAGGAGATACTGGTCAACAAGGTCCTCAAGGTGAACAAGGTATTCAAGGAGAGCAAGGAGAAAAAGGAGATACTGGAGATAGTGGAGTATTCATAGGACCAGACCAACCAACAAATCCAGATAAAGATGTATGGATTGATACAGATGATGATAGCACAGTAGGAATACCAACAAAGACATCAGACTTAATAAATGATAGTGGGTTCATAGACGTAGAGCTAGAACCCATTTTTACTGCAAGTGCAGCAAACACAATCACCTCTAGTGATATAACAAATTGGAATAGTAAGACTTCATTTAGTGGGGATTATGATGACTTAACAAATAAGCCTACAATTCCTACTAAAACAAGTGATTTAACAAACGATAATAACTTTGTAACTAATACAGCAGATAATCTAACAAACTACACAACAACAACAGCATTAAATACATTGTTAGCAAGTAAAGCAGATGAAGGTATAACAGAATTACCAAAAATAACATCAAGTTATGACCCACAAGAATTAGAAGCAGGAATATATAGAATACCAGCAGACTCTTCCATAAAAACTAATAGCAACAGTTCTACATCTATTCACTCCTCAGCCTATTTATTTGTTTCAAAGTATGAAACAAGCGGAGTAACAAAAGCCGTGTGGTGGGTATTATCTAAAGATGCCTTACACTATGGAGAACGTTCTTCAAGCGGTAGTTATGATTACAATTTGATATATGGTTATTATAATAAATTATCTAGTAGTTATGTAGATGACTCTTCTTCTACCAATAAGTTTGTAACTACAACAGAAAAAAACACATGGAACAATAAACTAGACTCAAGCAAAGTAAAAAATGCTAATTCTACAACAGCAGGAGATGTTTATGATGTAACTTACATAAATACAATGCTAGGAGATATTGAGTCTCTATTAGGAGGTATTTAATGAGTATAGCAACTGAAATAACAAGATTACAAAATGCAAAGTCAGCAATAAAAACTTCTATTGAAGGAAAAGGAGTAACAGTTCCTTCTTCTACAACACTAGATGGTTATTCTACATTAATAGATAGTATTTCATCAGGAAGTAGTGCATGGACTAAATTAGGAGAAAAATATATAACTACTGCCTCAACTTCTACAAGTAACTCAAATGTAGGAACAATTTCTTGTGGAAGTGCAGCATCAACAAAAGACAAAATCATCTATGTAAGAGTAAGAGATACAGCAGGACCAAGAGCTGGTTATTTCTTAGGTAGTGATACATTTTTTGTAAACACAAATAAAGCAAATGGCTCTACAAGTGCTATGTCAACAGCAGCAAGATTGATACATAGATATACTACTTCAAGCCAATATGCTGCATATAGTGGAACATACGGAGTATATGCTTATTCAATAACTAATGCTGGAGTAGTAAATATATATCGTAAATATAATTCATCAAACTCATTAACAATAGATGGAACATACCATGTGGAAGTCTATTCATTAGATTACCCAGATGGAAAAAGTGTATTTGATATATAGGAGGTGATTAAAGGAGTATATTAAAAATAAAGAACGACCAAGGACAATGGGAAAGTGTTCCTGTAGTCAAAGGCGATAAAGGTGATAAAGGTGATACAGGAAATACAGGCCCTCAAGGAGAAAAAGGAGATGCCTTTACTTATGAAGATTTTACTCCAGAACAACTTGCAGCCTTAACAGGGCCTCAAGGACCAAAAGGAGACGCAGGTGCAACTGGTGCAACTGGACCTAAAGGAGATACAGGAGATACAGGGCCTACTGGACCTCAAGGCCCTAAAGGTGATAAAGGAGACAAGGGAGACAAAGGAGATAAGGGAGATAAAGGTGATTCAGGAGCATCCGAATGGGGTGATATAGGAGGAACTCTATCTAACCAAACAGACTTACAAAATGCTTTAAATAGTAAAGCAAATTCAAGTGATATTCCTACAAAAGTATCAGACTTAACAAACGATTCAGGCTTTATCACAAATACAGTAAACAACTTAACTAATTACTATACAAAAACAAATACATATACAAAGAGTGAAGTAGATAGCTTAATAGGTTCAGTAAGTTCACTAGATATACAAATAGTTCAAACATTACCTACACAAGATATATCTACATCAACAATCTATTTAGTTCCTAAAACAGCATCTACAAATGATAATTATGATGAATATATTTATGTAAATAACTCATGGGAACATATAGGTTCAACTGAAGTAGACTTAAGTAATTACTATACAAAGACACAAACTGATAATTTACTA
>Ga0326512_10001548_pt1 | contig 17557 bp, 26 predicted proteins | sample 1_2617_0518_D_FD_203652 | JGI IMG/M metagenome (GOLD analysis project Ga0326512, IMG submission 203652) | Bovine rumen microbial communities from UC Davis, California, United States - 1_2617_0518 | ecosystem: Host-associated > Mammals > Digestive system > Stomach > Rumen | place: USA... | reverse complement strand
ACATTCATATTGCGCCTGTCCTCAGTTTTCCCCAGTTAGCCACAACTAATCTTCAAAAAATTTTTAGAATAGTTGTTGACATATTTGTTCAAAGGTGGTACTATATAATTGTCAAGAGGGAACAAGCTCTTGAATAAAGGGAAAACATAAAGGAAGGAAAACAAAATGAAAAAAGAAACATTAAAGCTGATTCATGATGCGGCTATGGTATGCGCTGATAATATTAAAGAGTATGGCCCTAATAGGAAATTCGAGTGGGAACTATGGGGATATCTAGAGGCCTTGTGTGATTTAGGATATATTGAATATGGTAAAAGGCTTAAGATTGACTCGCACTATAGAAAGTATTTTAATGCACTTAAAGCGACACTTAAATCAGGCCGAAACTAGAGCTAAAAGCTCTAGTCCGTGCAAGATGGTAACTTGTACGCCGATGATGGCAAACCAATAATAGGAAAGGAAAAACAAAATGAAAAGACAAACATTAACAATCAATGGCGAAACTTTTGAACTATTCAAAAGCAACTTAAATGAGACGGAAAGCTTTACTAACGGTGCGGCGTATGATGCAATATATGAAGCGTATGTTCGTCCATCTTATACCAAAGTTAGTATATGGCATGCATGGTGCGAATGGTGCTATACTCTCAATAAAAATGGTATTCCTTGCACGTTAGAAATAGGAAGTCATAGTTGCCATCAGTTTTCAATCTATGGTAAGATTAAGTTTGGTGGTCAAGTGTACAGCTTATGGATAACAAGGGTTCACAATCGGGCATATTTAATTGCATAAGCCGAAACTAGAGCTAAACGCTCTAGTCCGTGCAAGATGGTAACTTGTACGCCGATGATGGTAAACCATAACAAGAAAAGGAGAAATAAAACCATGAAAAAAGAGAAAATGATAACAAGAACACTGATTTTTACAGATGTTGAAATTGTGGCTTTTGATAGTACCACAATGACGGGGGCAAAAAAGGTAGTTCCTGTTGTTGGGAACTACAAAACCGATAAAGAAGCTATGAAAGCCGTTTCCGCAACGTGCGTTCCGGACGGTGTAGTAATTGTATCGGCTAAAGTAGTCGGTCATTCTTCAAGACTTTACGGCATGACGGAAAATGATTTTTATCGGTTAGCAGTAGAGTTGCCGCCACGCAAAGTGTATGACTATGATATTGTGTCTACGGACTAATATAAAATAAGAAAAGCTGTTCTATCGGCAAGACGGGGAGAAAGGCAAACTGAGAGGAAAACAAGGAAACAAGCCAATAGCAAAGGAGATAAAACAATGAGCAGAACATGGAAAGAATATATCGGCAATATGAAAGAAGAATGGACAGGAAAGAGAGTTATCTATGATAAGAAAACATACCATGTTGTCGATGTTGATTATAATGGGTTCCTTTTGATTGACAGAAAAACACGGTTTAATGATACTACGGCGGTAAGCAAAGCAAGCGTAACAATAGTTCAATAAGAAAAGCTGTTCTATCGGCTATACGGGATAAAGGAGTAAGTTATGGAACAAGAGTATTTGTTTTCAAGGCACTTTAATAAAGAAGAATATAGGTTTTATCGTAAAAGTATTTATACAAAACAGGGTAAAGTTACCTATTTTGAAGTAGTAACTCCCGAGAACTGTTTAGGATATCCGGACTATATATTATTTGCACACGGTATCCCGTATTCTCAGTGGCGGTATTGTCCACAATGGATTCTGAAAGAATGTAAAAAAGCATTGCTTAAAAAAGGCTATCAGCCGTAAAGCCGAAACTAGGCCACAAGGCCTAGTCCGTGCAAGCCGGTAACTTGTACGCCGACGATGGCAAACCAAAAAACAAAAAAGGAGCGCAGAAAAATGAAAGTCGTATTTGAAAATCTGAATAACAATGATTATGAACATGGTATTATTTTTCTTTGTTTGACAACTTATTCAAGCGGAAATGAAGTTGTGTCTGTACTGTTCGACGATATTTATTATAGTGCTAGAGTTAATATTGACGAAAAAGGCCATAGAAGTTTTAAGCATTGCGGAAAAGAGTATGGTTTTGAAATTATAAAGGATGGCATAAAATGACGCTAAAAAATCTCATTGATAAATTAATGGACACAGACGGTCTTGTAGTTGTTGTAGACAATCATGGAAACGTAGAAGGTGCCTATGTCGATAGAGAACACTTTAATGAATATCAAAATTGCAAGGTCAAGACTATAAGACTAGCAGAATATGAAACTACGATTGTAACAGTATCTGGAAGTATTAAAGGAGAAAAAAAGAAATGAAAAACAGAACAGTTAAAGCTATAATTGATATGTACGATGAAGAAATTTATCGTCTGGCACTGGATATTAGCGATGCACAAAGGCACGGTGCTACCAACGAGCTTCTTAAGGCGTGCGAGAGACAAGACGAAGTTCTGGCTCTGTTTCACAAGACAGTTGATATCATTAATAGAATTAGGTAATTGCCATGAGAATAAAAGACGCATACGGTATCTATAGGGACTTGCAAGCCCCTATAGATATGGAAAGAACATTATATCAGAAGGGACAAATAAAATATGGATTTTTCGACCTTTATGGGTGCAACAGTTCTGTACCGAGAGCAGATAAAGAATCAATTACAAAGCCGTGTAACTGGAAAGATTTACACTGATTATTTAGTGCTTCAAGATTGCACTATTGTTACAATTTCAAACAGAGGTTTTATGTTTGAATATAAGCTTTATAAAACGTCGGAAAAAATGAATAAAGGTTTTACTTCCTCTATGGTTGCTGGCGAGATATGCAAAGTCTACAAGCATCAAATTATCCGAACTTTTTTTCAAAAGTAGTTGACATTTCCGCATCGAAGTGGTAACCTATAATTAGCTCATGTGAATGTCTTCCTTTCTGAGATTAGGCTAGGCCCTCTGGGCGGTAAGTGGCTTCAAACGTCACCTAGCCTATTTGGCAATAGTGCCAAGGCATAATAAACGAAAAGGAGAAGAAAAAATGCCAAGAACAAAGAACCTTATCACAAGAACCATCGTTGGAACAGAAGTCACACTGTTGGCACTGGACATTGTAACAGGTGAAGTACAGAACGAGACATATACAATGTCTGGAAAGTTCAAGGATAGTGCCGCATTACTGAAAGCTGTACAGAAAAAGTATGATACAGACACACTCAAGCACGTATCCATAGTTGAAACGGTTTCTGTAAATCAGTTGTACGGCATGGACGAGAGCGATTTTATCCGTAACGCATTTAAACTTGATGAGAATCGTAAACCAATTACGGAAGATGACTTCATTGCAGAATAACAAAAAGGAGAACAATAATGAGAACAGATTATTCAGTAACAGTAAAAGAGGTTTCTAAGGAACTGACACATAAAGAGCGTGTTCAAATCACAGATCTTACGGATTGTGTAAAACTTGATACGGCTACGCAGGAAGGGCCAGTTCTGATTGATCTTGATTATTACGCAGTTCTTGCGATTCATAATGAGAAGTCTACGGATAAGGATTATGAGAACTACGTAGTTGCCGATAAAAATGGAATTAGATATTCAACAGGTTCCAAGTCATTTTTCAATAACCTCGTTGATATCTGTGAAGAGATGCAGGACTCTGACGAAGAGTGGCAGATTAAGGCATATCGTAAGCCGTCCAAGAACCGTCAGGGTAAAGATTTCATTACTTGCTCTATTGTATGATAGTCCAGTAGCATTGCTACTATGACTATATAGCTAGCCTTGCTAGCGACCCTTCAATTAGGGTTTGTACCTTTAAGGGATACAGTTAAAACCTGTATCCCTTTAATTTTTAGTGAGGTAAAAGTATGAAAAGGAAGACAGTTCGTCCAATAGTTAAGGCATATAGAAAAGCTGTTTCAGCTTTTTTCAGAAAAGTAAGAAGTATGGCTAAGCGTGGTTATGCCATAGACGCTGTACTTCCGAAAGAACCTAAGAAAATCACCGAAGCAAGTGTTCGTAGAATCAAGAAGATTTCTTCAAACCTTTATAAGAAGTCATACTACGTAACCGAAGAGGGAGAAGTAATCAGCGGCGTGGAAGGCCGGAAATATGAACGGAGTAGATCAGCTAAGAAAGCGGCTGAAACACGAAAAAGGAAGAAGCAAGAGAGTTCTATCAGGTATGACTGGCAGATTGCCTTTGACTGGTTGGAAGGGATAATTCAAAAAGTAACAGAAAAGGGAAGTGAGCGTGTAGCAAGTGCGATACGTGATATTGTTGATGCCGCTGTAATTAGATCATCAGAGCGTGAAGTGGGTATGATTATTGTATCGCAACAAGATGAAGTACGCCAATCGATAGAAGAAATAGCGGAGTCCTTTTACAGTGCGCAGTCCGGCAAATATTCTTATGCACTATCAAAACTTTCACAGATACTAGGCGGCGGAGCTTTAACAGCCGCACAATTAAGTGACTATGAAAGTGCTGATGAGGACGGTGAGTATGAATATAGATAGGGAGCCATTTATAGACATAGATGCAATGGAAATGTCGTTGCAGGAGAAGGAAGACATGGCTAACCGTAAATATAGATATTTTAGTTGTGACTTTGAGACTACGGTGTACGAGGGTCAGACAAGCACGGAAGTATGGGCGAGCGCAGTAGTAGAGCTAGGGTCAGAAGACGTAAAGATATTTCATAGCATAGACGAAACCTTTGAATATTTTAAATCCCTAAAGTGTAACATGGTTTGTTACTACCACAACTTAAAATTCGATGGAAACTTCTGGCTGTATTATTTGATTAATGTTCGGCACATGGAGCAAGCCGTAATACGAGCAAGTAATGGTCAAATAATTGGTTGGAAAGAGCCAAAGGATATGTTCACAAACACTTTTAGTTATTCAATTAGTGATCGTGGACAGTGGTATATGATAACTTTGAAACTAGGACAGTATGTAGTTGAATTACGTGACAGTTTAAAGCTGTTACCATTTTCAGTAAAACAGATTGGAAAATCTTTCAAAACCAAGCATCAGAAATTGGATATGGAGTATAAAGGTTTTAGATATGCTGGTTGCAATATAACTGATGAAGAAAAACAGTATATAGCTAACGACGTTCTAGTTATTAAAGAAGCACTTGAAATAATGTTTAATGACGGGCATAACGCATTGACAATAGGTGCTTGCTGTATGAAAGAATATAAGAGCGAGTTAGGTGATTTATATAAAGCTATGTTTCCGGATTTAACCGAGGTTCAATTAGATAAAAATTATGGAGCAAGTACAGCCGATGCGTATATACGTCATAGCTATCGAGGTGGATGGTGCTATTTAGTAAAAGGAAAAGAAAATCGCTTATATCATAATGGCAGTACAGCAGACGTTAATAGCCTTTATCCGTCAATGATGAGTAGTGAAAGCGGAAATTATTATCCTGTTGGCTATCCTACATTCTGGTCTGGAAATTATATACCGGAAAAGGCGTTACAGAATAATAGATATTATTTTATAAGGTTTACATGTACTTTCAATATTAAGAAAAATATGCTTCCGTTTGTGCAGATAAAAGGAAGTTATTTTTATACTGGTACGGAAATGCTAGAAACATCAGACCTTGTAGATAAGACAACAGGTGAAAGAACTCATTATTACATTGATAGCGTTACAGGAGAGCGTAAGCCAATAGTGGTAACATTAACTATGACTATGACTGACTGGAAACTTTTCAATGAGCATTATGACGTAAGCGATCTTACAATTCTGGATGGGTGCTATTTTAATACAGAGATAGGAATATTTGACGAGTATATTAACAAGTACAAAAAGATAAAACTTGAAAGCAAAGGTGCAATGCGAACAGAAGCAAAACTTTTCCTGAATAACCTATATGGTAAAATGGCCAGTAGTACAGATAGTAGCTTCAAAGTAGCCTTTATGAAACCGGATGAAAGTGTTGGCTTTGATTATGTCGAACAGCATGAAAAGACAGCAGGTTACATAGCTGTTGGAAGTGCTATTACAAGTTACGCAAGAAATTTTACAATACGAGCCGCACAAAAGAATTATCATGGAGTAGATAAAGCAGGATTTATTTACGCAGATACTGACAGTATACATTGTGATATTCCTACAGACCAGTTTAAGGGTATAACTGTGCATGATAAGAATTTCTGCTGTTGGAAACTTGAAAGTACGTGGGACATAGCAACATTTACCAGACAGAAAACTTATATTGAACATGTTGTGGCAGAAGATTGCAAGCCAATAGATGAACCATGGTGGAACGTAAAGTGTGCAGGTATGCCAGACCGATGCAAGCAACTATTTATACGGTCAATGGAAGGGGATAAATGGAAGGAAGGTGAGAACGATGAAGTGAAGGAATTTTTGTCAAAGAAGCGGACACTTGAAGACTTTAGAGTAGGCTTAAAAGTTCCGGGAAAACTGATGCCAAAGCGGATTAAAGGCGGCGTACTTCTGGTAGAAACTACGTATGAAATGAGGTGATTAATTTGGACATTAAGATAAGATATTTAGAGACAGGACTAGTAGAGATTAAGGTTACAGAAATAGGAGACTGGATAGACCTTCGATCAGCCGAGACTGTTTGCCTGTATAAAGGTGAAAAGGCTTTACTTCGTCTTGGAGTAGCTATGAAACTTCCTGATGGGTATGAAGCTATTCTTGCGCCAAGGTCAAGTACATTTAAAAATTACGGCATAATTCAGACTAATGGAATAGGTATTATTGATAGTACATATTGTGGAAATAATGATGAATGGATGATGCCAGTATTAGCCACCAGAGAGATTATGATACACAAAAATGATCGTATCTGTCAGTTTAGGATACAGAAGAAACAGCCTACAATTAAATTTGTAGTTGTAGACAAGTTAGGTGACGAAGACCGAGGCGGATTTGGAAGCACAGGCACGAACTAAAGTAATTTAATATAAAGCAATAAAATAGCCTACGGATTAATATCCGTAGGCTTTATTATCGTTTCACAGCAAGTTCTTATAAGCGGGTGGCATATCCGTAAATCTTACAAGGCACTATCTTCCAAGTGTGCGCTTCCTTGCAGAGCGAATAAGAAACAGGTGTGCGATAACCTTATCTGTATGATACTAATTTTAGCACAGCTTCCTTGCATTGTAAATTCTTAAATCTAAAACATCCGCGCTCAAAATAAAATCTCATGGATTGTATGAACATGTCGTTATTTCTAAGCATAACATAATTTATTCTGTGATCGTCTGTTGTTACAGCAATTCTAAAACTGAAAGTGCTATCGTCTCTATCGTCACAATAAATAATTCCTTCCTTAAAATATTCTTTCAAGGCATATTCCTTATTGTTGTATATAATTGTAGCAAGATATTTACTACTTCCAGTAGGCTTTTCAATAAAAGAACTGTTATCATTAAGGTACACGCCTTGCTGACTTGCAAAGTTAACATATTTACTCGAAGCAAATGCTCTTGAGAAACCGGAGTCAAGCATAGCTTTTGAAGCAGATTCTACCCATCCATTTTCAAGTACCCATCCATGTCCTTTTAAGAACTTTGTCTTATCTTGTAATCTTTCCGAGATGCCGAACTCTACGTAATACGGGTTGATTAAAGATACTGGGTTTGACAGCATGTAAACCGGGACATATCTGGTCTGTTTTCCCTGTCCTCTGGCAATGGAAGTATGTACGGATTGAAATTTAGTAATTTCATCGTGGCAATAGTTGTTTGATTCGCTTTGAAATTCATCAAACATAATTCGCTGTACGTCACTGAAAAGGTGACTATTCTTTTTTACTTGGTCTGACTGGTTGAGAGCAATAGCATATCCGCAAGATTCGCCAAGATCGTCTTCATCACAGTTAGGGCTATGAAGGAAAAGTTCTCTTCCAATTCCACCGCTTATCTTTTTGCTTGTCATTGTATAACCACGGAAGAAAAGAGAACCAATGTCCTTAAAGAATTTTTCTTCAACATTTTCAAGTTCATAATTAAAGCGGAAAAGCAGAGCAAATTTCTCACGCTTCTCTATAAACTTTTTTACGAAGAGTCTTCCGAAAAAGGTCGTTTTCCCACCGGTTCGATTCGTGGTAATCATATAAATTTCCGGTTTTAGTCCGTCCAGATCGTTCATTGATAATATTTTTGTTCCGTCGTAGTAAGTTGACATATTGATTTCCTTTCTTTTTTATGCTTTAATTATATCGTATCAAATAACTTTTTTCAACAATTGAGGTGATTAAAATGGACGGACAGGTAATTATTAACGCAATCAGTACAGTAGGTTTTCCCATCGTTATGTGCATTATTCTGCTTTACATTGTGGAGAAGCAGAATGAAGAACATAAGGAAGAGATGGCAAAGATCACGGAGTCACTGAATAATAACACTCTTGTGATTCAGCACCTAACTGATACTCTTTCAAACGTAAATGGATTGGAGTGCGATAAGAAATGACAAAAACCGAATTGGCAATCAGAGCTATGGAAGAGCTTGCAAAAGATAATTCGCATGGCTATGACCAGATACACAGATGGGGGCAGGACTATGACTGTTCATCAGCTGTGATTACGTCATGGGAAATAGCAGGCGTACCAGTTCATAAAAATGGAGCAACATTCACTGGTAACATGCTATACTCATTTCTGAAATCTGGGTTCGTAAATGTAACAAAAACTGTTGACCTTAAAACTGGTAAAGGACTTGTACGAGGAGACGTACTTCTAAACATAAAGCATCACACAGCTATGTACGCAGGAAATGGCAAGGAAGTTGAAGCAAGCATCAACGAACTTGGCAAAGCCACAGGTGGTAAAACAGGTGACCAGACAGGGAAAGAAATTCTTATTCGGAACTACAGGAATTATCCTTGGGACTGTGTACTGCGATACAAAGAATTAGAAGATATTGCCAAAGAAGTAATCGCAGGAAAATGGGGCAATGGTCCTGTACGAAAAAGAAGACTTGAAAAGGCCGGCTATAATTATTTAGAGGTACAAAAATGCGTAAACTGTTTATTGAATCAGTAACATTTATATTATTTGCATTTCTGTTAGGAGTAAAAGAATAATGGCTTGGCATACAGAATGGACTACACAGTTTTGGCCTTTTGGAGATTATACATCCTCTGCTGTTCTCGATAATGCAACAGAAGTATATAATCGTATGATTGCAAGTGGGTGGACGCATAATGCCGCATGTGGTGCTATTGGTAATCTGTGTGCCGAATCGACTGGAATTAACGCAGGACAATGGCAAGGTGGGTTCGGCGGATATTATAAAGACAGTCAAGGATTTGGTATGGCACAGTGGACTCCGTGGACTAGAGTTTCTTCTTATGTAGGAAGCAGTTCACAATCCAAGATGAATGACCCAGACGCACAGTTATCCATGCTGTTATCACAGAAAAACCAGTGGTCAACAGTATATGTAGATAAATCTGGTTACAGTAAGTATTACGGTATATACGTACCATATTACGCAACTTTTGATGATTATGCTAAAGGGAATAGTAGTGTATCTGATATGACAGCAGCATACATGTGCTGTTGGGAGCGGCCTGGCAAGAACAATTCACTCTCAAAAAGACAAGAATACGCAAACTACTTTAGCGGAAAACTGGGCGGTCAAACCGATCTGCTATACGTAACTGTTGTTGTAGAAGGAAACGGCAAGGCATCAGCTAGTCCAACAAGTGGTAAAACCGGAGATACAATAACCTTAAATTATGTAGAACAGGGCGATGATACTTTTGACAAGTGGGAAGTAGTAAGCGGTGATGTAACGATAGAAGATAATTCTTTCGTGCTTGGAACTTCTAATGTTGTAATAAAAGCTGTATTTACTGGCAGTTCACCAGAACCGACTACATCTTATAAAATAAATATAATTGTAAAAGGTAAAGGAAATGCTTTTTCTATTCCAACCATCGCAGAAGAAGGTGAAACAGTAACATTGTACGCAAATACAGTGAATAACAGTAAGTTTCGTTATTGGTCTGGAAATGCAGAAATTTCTGATAGAAAAAATCCATCAACTACCTTTACAATGCCAGCACATGATGTTACAATATATGCATGGTTTAAGAAGCGTTCTTCAATCTGTTATATGCTACGGCCATCTTATATTAGATATTAGGAGGTAAAAACAAAGCGGTATGGTTAGGACTAAAGACGAACTTTTAGCAAGTATCAAAGACAGGTTTAAAGATGATACGTCTGACGAAACAATCTCTTTCATCGAAGATGTGTCAGACACCATCAACGATTTGGAAACAAAGGCATCGGATGAAACAGATTGGAAGTCTAAGTACGAAGAGAACGATAAACAGTGGCGTGAGAAGTACAGAGATCGTTTCTTCAATTCAGAGGGTGATGACCCTAAACAGTTTGACGAGGAACCGCCTAAACCTATGAACTTTGAGGATTTATTTACAGTAAAAAAGTGAGGTAATAGAAATGCCTAGAAGAATTAGTGTAACTACACTTAATGCGTCTACGATGGATATTCTTAACACCATCAGACAGAACGCATCTATGGAGTATCAGAATCTTGTACCGGAAGTTACGAAAGAATCCGATATTCCAAAGGTGGGAGAAGTGCTTTATGGATATCCCGCACTTGCAAACCAGTTTATTAGCACTCTGGTAAACAGAATTGCGTCTGTTAGAGTTAAAAGTGCTACGTTCAATGATGATTATGTAGAGCTGAAAAAAGGTTATCTGGAATTTGGTGAAACCGTAGAGGAAGTATTTGTAGGAATTGCCAAGGCAAGAGAGTTCAGCGTTGAAAAGGCTGAGAGTAGAGAACTGAAAAGAACTCTTCCGGACGTTAAAACTGCTTTCCATGCCATGAATTACAGGGTGCAGTATCCGGTAACCATTCAAGACGAAGACCTTAGAACTGCTTTTCTGTCTATGGACGGCGTACAGAATTTGATTGCAAAAATTGTTGATGCCGTTTATACTGCGAACGAATACGACGAGTACCTTCTGTTCAAATACCTTATGATTAAGGCGATTGCGCACGGAAAAATGTACCCTGTTTCAATCGGAGACGGAACAGATATGAAGGATGCCGCTGTTGCGTTTAGAGGAACGTCGAATCAGCTTGGCTTCATGTCTACGAAGTACAACATTTCCGGCGTACACACAACGACACCAAGAGCTGACCAGTACATTTTCATGGACGCAAAATACAATGCTCAGTATGACGTAAATGTTCTTGCATCTGCGTTTAACATGGACAAGGCTACGTTCATGGGCAAACTTAAACTTATTGACGATTGGACAACATTCGACAATGAGCGGTTTGACGTAATTACTGCGAACAGTGACCAGATTGAGCCTGTTACTGCTGAAGAGCTTGCTCTTATGCAGAACGTAAAGGCTGTTCTTGTCGATAGAGAGTGGTTCCAGTTCTACGATAACAAGAACGAATTTACAGAGAAATATGTTGCATCTGGTATGTACTGGAATTACTTCTATAATGTATGGAAAACAGTTTCCAGTTCGCCGTTCAGTAACGCTATTGTATTTGTAACGGATGGGGCTAACGTAGCACTTCCGGCCAAATTTACTGCTGAGATCACAAACAAGAGTGCGTCTGACAGTGCTATTGTTCTTACTGTTACGCCACAGATTAAGAACGCATCTATTGCGCCGTCTTCCGTACACTTTGTACAGACAGAAGCACTTACAAGTGCAGGAATTGCTGTGCATCCTTACGGTGCTGTTATCATTCCTTCTGGTAAGTTTGAACAGGCCATTACTCTTGTGGCAACAATTAATGGAACTACCTATACTGGTAAAACTACTATTACTTCTGCATCAGCTGTTGGTGCTACGGTTGAAATGGACAAGTAATTATTACCATAAATGGGTACTGGTTAAACTAGTACCCATTTATTAATAGGAGATAATTTTATGATCGTTGTAGAACCCAATTCTAATTTGGAATTTTTCTATAATACTGGATTGTCAATTACACACGAGAACAGTCTTTATTTCCCTTCCACGTCAGCTAGAGACAATTACTTTGGTGGAGTTAGAAGTATTGTAATTGGAAAATGTACGTATCAGAGAAGTAATCAAGGGTTCTGTAGAGTACAGATACCGATTGCTAACTTATATAACGTAGACTATATGCGTTTCAAGAATATTAACTTTGAGAATAAGTGGTTCTACGCTTTTGTACTGTCCGTAAATTACATAAATAATGAGACTACAGAAGTACAATACCTGTTAGACCCTTTAATTACATGGATGGGGGACTTTTCATTAGATCAGTGTTATATTGAAAGACAGCACGTGCGTAATGATAATATTGGTGCTAATATTTGCGAAGAAGGATTAGGAGTAGGTAACTATTGTACAGAACTACAAACTAGTATATGGACAACTGCGCCGTCCCACTCAATCGCACGAATTGCAGTAGCTAATGGAGATGGAATAACCAATGCTATGGGCGGAATTTATTCGGGTTCTAGCGTAATTGATTGTACATCACAAGAACGCCTTAATAATGCCATAAAATCGCTTATAGATAGTAACGAGTCTGACAGCATTGTTTCAGTAACAATGGTGCCGATTTCCTTTGCTGGCTGGGAACCTAGACGGATTGAAAATAATACGATACCGAAGCCATACCATGACATCATGGGGTACGTGCCTAGAAATAAGAAACTTTTTTGCTATCCGTATAAATATTGTACGATTGATAATAGAGAGGGTTCAACGCTTGACTTAATGTATGAATATATGGGTTCCGTTCCAGATGCGACAAGTAGTGGCAATATGTCTTTTATTATTCTTGGCCAGAGTTACCCTTCCTCGTGCGAACTTGTATGCTTTCCGGACAACTATAAGGGAAGTACTGGTAGTGAATACAGAATAACGATGAACCATTTTCCGGTTTGCTCATTTTCTGTTGACTCATACCAAGCATACTTGGCTCAGAAAAATGCGTACTTCAAACAGGACTTAGCTTTGACAACAGCAAACGGAGCTATTAATACTGTGGCCGGAGCTGCGCATGGGGCAATAAATGGAGTAATTGGTGGCCCTATTGGAAGTGCAGTTGGAGCTATGCAGGGAGCTTCTAATGCACTAATTGATACTACCAGTAATATTTTAAGCACAGTAAGTAATAACATGATAATAAATTCTGTACGGCCAGAATCGCCAAGTACGCAAAAAGGAAACGAAACACCAGATATCTGGTTTAGTACAAACGGAAAAGGATTCAGTCTTTACGAAAAATGTATTACCAAGAATTACGCAATGATGCTTGACAGCTACTTCGATATGTTCGGCTATGCTGTTAAACAGCATGGTACACCCAATATGAACGCAAGACCGCACTGGACATACGTTAAAACAATCGGATGTAATGTGAAAGGCAATTTACCGGCTTCTGATGCAAGAGATATCGAAGGTATTTTTGATGCAGGTTGCAGATTTTGGCATAATCTTATTGAAATGGGAAATTATGGCCTTGACAATTCTCCACGTTAACATATAATAAGGGTACGAGGTAAATAGAAATGCCTAGAAGAAAAACTAATTTTGGCGATAGCCTATTTCAGAATAATAATCAGTATGGAATGTACCTTGAGCGTCTTACAGAGCTTGCGATCAGTATGTTCGAGTGGAAAAACCTTCCGGATTCTTGTGACGAGCGTTTTCTGGAACTTACTTTATTCACAAATGGTTATGCAGTATTCTTCAAAGATGAAGACTTAAGTAACACAGGACTTAGTGACTCTGATACTGGTTCTTATCTTGCCCTTCCAGTTGCTACAAATGGAAGATGGAACGTGTATAATATTCCTACGAAAAGAAGGGCATACGCAAGTAACGGATATAATAAAAATCTTGACATAAATAACTCCGTAGTAATATACAACAATTTGTTACACACGAATAGTATAAATATTAGCAGAACTTACGCAAGAAGACTTTACAATCTTGACAGGATTGTAGACGTTAATGCAAACGCGCAGAAAACACCAGTTCTTATTCTGGCTAACGAACAGCAGAGACTTACGATGTTACAGGTATACCAGAAATGGGACGGAAATGAACCGGTTATTTTCGGTGACCGAGACTTGGATATGAAACTGGTACAAGCATTGAGAACAGACGCACCTTATATTGCTGATAAAATACAGGCACTTAAAACCGAGTTATGGAATGAAGCTCTTACATATCTTGGTATAAGTAATATTTCTTTCCAGAAAAAGGAAAGAATGATTTCTGACGAAGTTTTAAGAAACCAAGGCGGTACAATAGCAAGCCGTTACTCAAGACTTAATGCTAGACGAAAAGCGGCAGACCAGATTAATAAAATGTTCGGGCTTAATATTGAAGTTAATTACAGAGAAGACTACAGAGAAGCTGACGATGAAATCATGTTCCACGGTGAAACGGAAAGTGAAGGCGATAAAAAGGGCGCAACTAGTGGTACTCCGGTTGCTATTGATTTGAGGACACAGTAATGAGTAAATATACTACAGAGCTTCGATTTATATGTGAAACAAGTGCTGGACTTACCGATTCGGAAGGATATACAAGCACTAGGGATATCATTGAAAAAAGTCGTGCAAAGATTTTTGACTTTGACTATCCTATTTTTGATGAAAAGTATCGTAGCGTACTTGAAACAAAAATCATTAAGCATTATTATACCAGAGAGATTGCCGCTGAAACAGTTGGACTCTGGAAGTTATGGCTTGATGAGCGCATGAATAATATCATGCCATATTACAATCAGCTTTATAAAAGTGAGCTGTTAGAATTTAATCCGTTATATGACACAGACATCACAACAGATTCAAACAGAAAGATAAAGCACGAAGAAAATACTAAAGACAGCAACTTAAGGACTGATAACACAACTACAACTGATAACATTACAGGCAAAAACACAAGAACCGATAACCTATCAACAGCTAACAGCCACGAAGACCATGATAGAGATTCTGGAACAAATGATAACCTTACAGCCTATTCTGACACGCCACAGAATGGACTTACGGGAGTGACTGAATTAAACTATCTTACTAATGCAACAAAAGTAAATGGAAGCGACAGCAAACAGCATAACAATGATGGTTCTTATACTACTTTAAACACAGGAACGCAGGTTGATGACAATACTCAGTCAAGTACAATTAAAAATACTGGTACTGTATCAAACGCAGGTAGTGGTACAAAAAACTATGATAACGTCAACGATTATCTGGAGCATGTAAAAGGAAAAAGAGGGACTGATAGTTACTCGAAAATACTTCAAGAATATCGAAAAACATTCTTGAATATTGACCAGATGATTATAAACAGTTTATCAGACTTATTTATGGGAGTATGGTAATGAGTGATATAAAAACATTTAATACTGTTTCAGCTTTAAAATACTGGTGCTATAAGATTTTACCGCTTGTGTATGACGATTCGCTGTCATATTATGAGGTATTGTGCAAGGTAAAAGAAAAGCTGAATGAGGTAATTAATAATACAAATAATATACCGGAGATCATTGCCGAAGCGGTTGCAAACGGCGGATTCCTTGATAACTTACAGGAACAGATTGCCGAACTTAATGATAAGGACAGTAAAACCGCAACTGCTGACCGTAATACCGGTGAACTAATTTGGCTTAATGGTGACCTATTTAGAATCACAAGACCAATGCTTGCTGGAGATCAGTATATTGAGAGCGGTGAAGGCATAACTGGAAATATTGAAAAAGTTACACTGGAAGAATGGATTAACAGGTTCCTTGGATACGTAAAAGACGCTATTGCTTTAGAAGATCAAAAGTATAATACTATTGTATCTAAACCAATTAACAGCGGAACGCTATTGTGGTGGAAAGGTAACCTTTATAGGGCAAAAAAGGATATTGTATTAAATGAATATCTGTCTACAGATGTAAATCTGGAAGCAATTAATCTTGAACAGATTATTAAAGATATTGATACAAGATTAAGCGATGATGAACGGTATCCTATCTACTATCCGCAGGAAGAAAGAATGAAATTTAAGGGAAGCGTAGAAGGAAGCCCTATTATCAAAACTACAGCTGATACACATATTTATAACCGAGGGGCTGAAACTATGGAAATTAAACCAGTTGGAAGCGAGGTGTAATCATGGCAGATTTAAGTTTTTTTAAATTAGATTCACAGACTATTACTATTAAAGATCCTACAGCAAGGCAGGCGGCTGAGAGTGCTAAGACATTGGCTACAACAGCTAGTGGTAATGCGACTACGGCACTTAATAAAGTAACAGAACTGGAAAAGCTGTCAAGAGTGAGTATGAGTTATGATAGTACTACAGAAACTATGACTATTACAACCGGTACACACGATGTGGCATAATGGTGGTATTATGGCAGATTTAAGTTTTTTTAAATTAGATTCACAGACTATTACTATTAAAGATACTACAGCAAGGCAGGCGGCCGAGAGTGCTAAGACATTGGCTACAACAGCTAGTAGTAATGCAACTACGGCACTTAATAAGATAAATGAACTGGAAAGCGAAATGGCCGACAAGTTGTATCCGGTTGGATCAATCTACATGTCTGTCAATGCAACAAACCCAGCCGAACTATTTGGCGGAACGTGGGAGCGTCTGAAAGACAGATTCTTGCTGGCGGCAGGCGATACCTATCCGGCAGGAGATAGTGGAGGAAGCGCTTCTCACTCACACACATTAAGTAATAATGGGGCAGCTTGTATTGGTAACTTTGGTAATACCACGGCCTTTTTGACAGGTTATAAGTACCATTGGAAAGATTATAGTACCAACATGTGGGCATGGACACATAATGATAATTATCAGTTTAACTCTTCCACGACTGGTTATAATGATGGTAGTTTTGTACAACTGACTGGATCAACAGATTCAGATAATAGTATGCCCCCGTATCTGGCTGTATACATGTGGAAACGTGTTGCCTAGGCCAGCATGATGTAGAATAAGGAGTAAGTATTATGGCTGAAAATCTCGTAAGTAAGTTTACTGTAAATTCACAGGGAACTGATATTGATGTAAAAATAAAAGATGAAGATGCTAGGAATCTTATAGCACAGGAAATCAGTGACAGGGACAGTGCGGTTACTACAATTACAAATAATCTTAATAAAGAGATAAGTGATAGAGAAAGCGCAGATACTACCATCACGAATACGCTTAATAATGAGATAAGTAAGGAGATAAGCGATAGAAGCGAACTTATTTCTAAAGATAACAGTGGAAATACAGTTGTAACTGGTAAAGATGTAATACTTAATGCCAGTGGTATTCTTGATTTTAATACTAAAAATCCGATTAAATATAGCACACCGCAGGCATTAAACCATTATTTTAAATATATTCCGGCAACTGACAGAACAGGAAATGAGTATAAAATACTTGTTGATAATGGAGCCGTGTTTGGAAGCGATTTCTTCTCTGGAATCGTAATCGGTTGCGGCGATTCTGTCGCAAGAGGTTATCCATTATCAACTAATGATGGCACATTAAATAAAATTGCCGAAAAAACAGGAAAAACAATAAATACTGATTTTTA
>Ga0326512_10001547_pt1 | contig 17565 bp, 10 predicted proteins | sample 1_2617_0518_D_FD_203652 | JGI IMG/M metagenome (GOLD analysis project Ga0326512, IMG submission 203652) | Bovine rumen microbial communities from UC Davis, California, United States - 1_2617_0518 | ecosystem: Host-associated > Mammals > Digestive system > Stomach > Rumen | place: USA... | reverse complement strand
GGTTGAAGATTTGCGGCGACCATAGCCAAGGTGAGACGCCCGGTCCCATTCCGAACCCGGAAGCTAAGGCCTTGCACGGCGATGGTACTGCACCTGAGAGGGTGTGGGAGAGTAGCACGTCGCCGCTCCACACGATACGGTTCCCCCCGGTCGAGCCCCCACGGGCTCCCGGGGGGTTCCTCGTTTCCCCCCCCGCACGCACGCGCGGGCGGGCGCCACGGTACGGGACACGGGCGTCCCTCCCTCCCCTCCCCATTCGTCTTCGTCCACTCGTATTCCCCGTTCGCATCCATTCGAGCGTCCATCCGTTCCTTCCCTTCCCTCATCCCTTCCCTCCCCGTGTTCGTTCGCATCCGCTGGACCGCGTCCCGACCGTCGGACCGGGGGGGATCCGGATTCGATGATCGGGGGCGCGGTCCTTCCGCATGCGGGGGATCGGGAGCGCCATGACGACGGGCCCCGGCGCGAGGCGCCGGATCCCCATCGGGGCTGTTTTGCTTCAATGTCTTTTCAGCAGGCTCATCAGTATTTTTCCGCAGTGTGGGCGGATGGTTTTCCCCGGTCTCGTCATCATGCAGTCAGTGATGTGAGATGAGGAAAGGCACCGGTTCGCACTGCCTGTAGATTCCCGGGTTGCAACGACGTTTTCCGGTCCGGTGGCTGCCGGACCCTTCTCGGGAAGGAAAGGACAGTGGCGATTCCGATGCCCATCCAGCAAGATATCAGAAGACTCGACCGTCAGGGAGTGTCCCGAACCCGGATCGCGAAGCGTCTGGGCGTGGACCGCGCCACGGTCGCCAAGTACGCGGATATGGAGGATCTGAGCCCGGCGGCGCCCAAGGATCGTCGCCGGGGCACGAAGATGGACCGTTTCGCCGCCATCGTGGACGCGTGGCTCGAGGCGGACCTGCGCATGCCGGCCAAGCAGCGGCATACCGCCAGGCGCGTGTTCGACCGGCTGGTCGACGAGCACGGGTTCGACGGCTCGTATTCGGGAGTGCAGCGCTACGTGAAGCGGTGGAGGGAGGAGCACCGCGCCGATTCGGAAGGATTCCTGGACCTTGCCTGGCATGCCGGCGAGATGCAGGTCGATTTCGGCCAGGCGCTCGTCATGCTCGCGGGCCGTGAGACGCTGGCGCATGTGCTGGTGGTCTCGCTGCCGTTCTCGAACATGCGCCTGTGCGTGCCGATGCCGGCCGAGAACGCCGAATGCCTGTGCGCCGGGCTGCTCGCGGTGTTCGGGCGGATCGGCGGCGTGCCGCCGGTGCTGGTCATGGACAACGCCACCGGCGCCGGCCATAGGAGGAGCGATGGTTCGGTCACGCTCACGGACGTGTTCGCCTCGTTCATCGCGCACCACAGGATCGAGGTGCGTTTCTGCAACCCGTATTCGGGCCATGAGAAGGGATCGGTGGAGAACGCGGTCGGGTTCCTGCGCCGTAATCTGCTCGTGCCGATCCAGTCCGGCGAGAGCTGGGAGCAGCTGGGCCGGGTCATGCTCGACCGGTGCGAACGGGTCGCCGCGGAGGCGGCATGCCCGAACCGGCCCGGCAGCAGCGTGGCGGACGTGTTCGCCGAGGAGCGCGGCGAGCTGCTCGCGCTGCCGTCCGTGCGCTTCGACGCGGTGCGGTGGGAGAACCGGCGCACCGACAAATACGGGCGCGCCGAACTCGACGGGCACCGCTATCTGGCCGGCGGCGGCTGGTGCCGGCGCACGGTCACGATGGCCGTGCGGTGGAACATGGTCACGCTCATGGATCCCGCCACCGGCCGGATCGCCGCCGAATACCCACGCGCCTACGGAGACGGCGGCAGCGTGATGGCGGACCCGGCGCTCGTCATGCCCATGCTCGCCAAAAAGCCGCGCGCCTGGAGGAACAGTCCGGTGCGCGGGCAGATGCCGGCGGACGTCATCGAATGGCTCGATGCCATGGACGAGACCGACCTGAAGACCAGCCTCGGCGCGATCGCCGAATCATGCCGCACGGCCGGATTCGCGCCGGCCATGGACGCATGCAGACGCCTGCGGCAGACCGCGGGGACGCGACCGCCCCGCGCGGACGAGCTCACGCCCGTCGCGATGCGCATCCGCGACGGCGAGGCCGCCCCGTCCGGACCCGACCTGAGCGCCTACGACCTGTTCCTCGGCAAGGAGGCGTGATGACGGAAACGACGATGGCCCGTCCCGCCAGACGCCGTGCCACCACGCAGGCGACCGCCGACAGGATCCTCGAGATGAACCGGCAGCTGTCGCTGACCCGAAGCGTGCTCGCCGCCACGCTCGAGACCGCGACCGCATCCCAGCTCGAGTTCATGCAGCGATGGTTCGAGGCCGAACTCGCCTCACGCGAGCAGTCACGACGACTGCGCCTTAGGAAACAGGCCGCGTTCCCCGCCGACAAGACCCTCGACGGCTATGACTGGTCCAACCTCGCCATGCCCGCCGACTGGGGACGCGCCCAGCTCGAGACCCTCGAATTCATCGACAACGCCGAGGACCTCGTGCTCTACGGGTCGGTCGGCACCGGCAAGTCCCACCTCGCCATAGCACTGGGCAGGCTCGCGACCGACCGAGGCATCCCCGTACGGTTCTTCACCGCGTCAAGCCTGGTCATGCGCCTGCGCCGCGCCCAGCACGAGAACCGTCTCGACCGCGAGCTCGCCTCCATAGGCAAGGCGCGCCTGCTGATCATCGACGAGTTCGGCTACCTGCCCATCGACGAGGAAGGCAGCCGACTGCTCTTCCAGATCATCTCCGACAGCTACGAAAGACGCAGCATCATCTACACCAGCAACATCGAGTTCAGCGGTTGGGGACGTGTCCTGGGCGACGCGAACATGGCCGCCGCCCTCATCGACCGCACCGTCCACCACGGCCGCATCATCAGATTCCAAGGAGGCTCATACCGAAGCGAACACGCACTCATGACCAAATAACCCAAAAACCAGCGCGCAGCGGCAATACCGCCGACCATGCGGAAAAGCCGCTGCTCACCCTGCTGAAAAACACTGCTCACAATGCGGAACGCAAATTGCTAAAACACAGGGGCCGGGGGCGCGCCCGCCGGACGGCCCGCCGCGCCCGGGCAGGCCGCGGAGAACGGGGCCATACGGGTCCGGCGGCGGGGCGGACGGGCAGGGAAAACAGGGAAGGCCGCAGGGCGTCGTCCCTGGTTTATATAGGTGAGGATGGTGGTGGTTTGTCTATTGAGAGTATGTTCCATAACGGAATCCTCTCGGTGGGGTGAAAGCTGTGTCGTTGATCCTAGGGCACATGGCTTATGTGATTCGGAATGGGCGCAACGATGCGTCGCTTCTGAATTATGATATCGAGCTTCTTGTCATCTATGATGTTTTGCTGGCACTTGTCACAGTAGTTTGAGGTCTTGTTTTGAAGATATGTTTGCGCTGTTGTTCGGCGTGTTCGGTTGGCGGGGGCAGCGTAAATAGTTTTCGCAGTTAATCATGTTTGGGCGGAAGTCTGTAATTTCCTGCGTTTGGAATACTTAAATCTATTCGAGAGTTTCGCAAATATTTGCATATAGAACTTTCGCAACAACAATTTTAAGTATTTAGTTAAGCGATTTGACTTTCTTGAAAGTTAAACCATATAATCAAACAGTGCTTTGACTGAAATGCTAAAGCATTTACGAAACATGAAGATGTGTGTTCGTGCATGTCGCCAAAGGAGGAAGACTTTTGTATTCCCACATCCGATATTGAATAAGGAGATGCAGCAATGAAGTTTGAATACCATGTCAAACCAACCGGCAACGATGCTGCGTGCGGCGACGCGGAGCATCCGTTCGCCACGATTTCCAAGGCCGCGCAGATGGCCTCTCCGGGTGATACGGTAATCGTGCATGAAGGCGTATACCGCGAACAAGTCGATCCGAAACGCGGCGGTCTGAGTGAACATGAGCGCATCACCTACTGCGGAGCCGAAGGCGAAGCACGGCCGGTTATCAAAGGCTCGGAATGCGTGCAGGGCTGGACGGAATTGGCCGATCACCCGCATGTGTGGACGGTGATGCTTGATAATACGATGTTCGGGGATTTCAATCCATTCGCGACCCCGATTTTCGGTGACTGGCTGGAAATGCCCAAGTTCGGCAAGGATCCGGACAAACATCTTGGCGATGTGTATCTCAATGGTGTTTCCTTCTTCGAATCGACGACGTTGGAAGGCGTATACGATCCGCAACCGCGTGATACGGATGAGGATTTCGCGTTGAAGATTCCCTGCCCTGTGCCGGATGTGGACCGTACACGTTATGTATGGCATGCCGAAGTGGACGAGAATGCCGGCACCACAACGATCTGGGCGAATTTCCAAGGTGCCGATCCGAATGAGGAACTGGTGGAGGTCAGTGTTCGTCGCGCATGCTTCTTCCCCTCCCGCAACCATGTCAACTACATCACCGTGCGTGGCTTTGAAATGGCGCAGGCCGCTGGAGATTGGGCGCCGCCTACCTCGCAGCAGTGGGGCATGATCGGCCCGAACTGGTCGTATGGCTGGATCATCGAAGACAACGTGCTGCATGACGCCAAATTCTCCGCGGTGTCATTGGGCAAGGAAATCTCATCCGGCGACAACGAGTGGACGAAAACCGAGCGCAAGACCGGTTACCAGTACCAGTTGGAGGCCGTGTTCAAGGCCCGTCGCATCGGCTGGGAAAAGGGGCTGATCGGCGGTCATATCGTACGCAACAACGACATCTACGAGTGTGGACAGAATGCCATCGTCGGACATATGGGCAGCGCATTCTGCCGTATCGAGCATAACCATGTCCATCACATTGCGTTGAAGCGTGAATTCTTCGGATGGGAAGTCGCTGGCATCAAATTCCATGCCGCATTGGATACGGTCATTGCCAACAACAACATCCACGACTGCTCGCTGGGCATGTGGATGGATTGGCAGACGCAGGGCACGCGCATCACGTGCAATGTGTTCCACGATAACGTCCGTGACCTCATGATTGAAGTGAGTCATGGGCCGTATCTGGTGGACAATAACGTTTTCGCCTCGCCGGTGATGTTCCAGAACTGGTCGCAAGGTGGCGCCTTCGTCAACAATCTGATTTGCGGCGGCATTGAACCGCATACCGTCCCCGACCGTTCCACGCCGTATCACTATCCGCACACCACCGAGGTGGCCGGGTGCGCTGTGGTATCCGGCGGCGATGAGCGTTGGCTGAACAACATGTTCGCGCCGCAACCGGTGAAACCGACCGTCGGTGAATATGGTTTGTCCGCCTACAGCGATTGCCCGATGTCGATGCATGAATACCTGGAACGCCAGCGGGCCATGTGGGCAAATCCTTCGCAGGGTGGTGACGAGCACAATCCTCTGCAGTCTCTATACGCGGGCGGCAACATCTATCTGTCCGGCGCACAGGGGCTGAACAAGCAGGAAGGTGCGGCCGACGATTCGGAGCGCATGCAGGAGGACGCCCCGTTCTTCGGCGGCACCGCCTCCACGAGCGTTGCGTGCGATGAGCCCATGCCGGTGACATTGGTCGAAGAACCCGATGGACTGTACCTGCAGTGCACTGTGCCACAGGCCGTCGCCGATACCAGGATGCAGGTCGTCACCAGCGATATGCTCGGCGTGCCTCGCATCGTGGAGGAACGCTATGAACAGCCCGATGGCAGTGACTATGTGCTGGACACCGACTTGCTGGGACAAGCCTTGACCGCAACGGAACGCAAAGCCGGGGCGTTGAATGGTCTTGTCTCCGGAAAGAATCGTATCCGAATCTGGGAATGGAACAACTGATATGACAAATGCAACCGATACCAGCAAGACATTGGGCGAGTCCATGTTCGCACAGTGCGGATATGCCCAGGACGCCATCGATAAGCGCGTGTCACAGGTCTGGTATGAAATTTTCGAAGGTCCGAACAAATTCTATTGGGAGAACGACGAAGGTCTTGCCTATGTGATGGACACCGGCAACAACGATGTACGTACCGAGGGTATGAGCTATGCGATGATGATCGCCCTGCAATACGACCGTAAGGACGTATTCGACAAGCTGTGGGGCTGGGTAATGCGTCACATGTACATGGAGGACGGTCATCATGCGCATTATTTCGCATGGTCGGTCGCGCCGGACGGTACGCCGAACTCGAATGGTCCTGCACCTGACGGCGAGGAATATTTCGCGATGGACCTGTTCCTCGCCTCCCGTCGCTGGGGTGATGGCGAGGATATCTACGAATATTCCGCATGGGGACGCGAGATCTTGAGATATTGCGTTCATAAGGGCGAACGCTACGACGGCGAGCCCATGTGGAATCCCGACAACAAGCTCATCAAGTTCATTCCGGAAACCGAGTGGAGCGATCCGTCCTACCATCTGCCGCACTTCTATGAAGTATTCGCCGAAGAAGCCGACGAAGAAGACCGTCCATTTTGGCATGAGGCAGCCGCCGCAAGCCGTCGCTATCTGCAGGCGGCCTGCGACGAGCGGACCGGCATGAACGCTGAATACGCGGATTATGACGGAAAGCCGCATGTCGACGAGTCCAATCATTGGCATTTCTATTCCGACGCCTACCGTACCGCGGCGAATATCGGACTGGATGTAGCCTGGAACGGTCTGCAGGAAGTGCTGTGCGACCGCGTCGCCGCGCTGCAGCGATTCTTCCTGACCCACGACCGTACTAGCGTCTACGCCATCGACGGCACCGCCGTGGACGAGGTAGTGCTTCATCCGGTCGGATTCCTGGCCGCGACCGCGCAAGGCTCACTTGCGGCGGTGCATTCGGCCCAGCCCGACGCGGAGCATAATGCCCGTGAATGGGTGCGCATGCTGTGGAATACGCCGATGCGAACCGGCACGCGTCGTTACTATGACAATTTCCTCTATGCTTTCGCCATGCTGGCGTTGAGCGGAAAGTATCGGTATGAATGATGATTACCTCAACTAATCCTATGGTCTACACTAATCCTGTGGTCTACACGGATTTTCCTGATCCGGACATCATCCGGGTCGGGGACGTGTATTACATGGCCACTACGACTATGCATTTCACACCCGGGTGCGATATTCTGCGCAGCTATGACCTGGTGCATTGGGAATTCATTGCGCACGCATTGAATATCGTGGCGGATACCCCTGAAGAACGTTTGGAATGTGAAGGTGCCAACGCCTACGGTCGAGGCATGTGGGCGCCGTCACTGCGTTACCATCGAGGCACCTGGTATGTGTTGTTTGCCGCCAACGATACGCATACCAGCTATCTGCTGACGGCGGACGATCCATGCGGCCCATGGCGAAAGCGTGAGCTTGACGGCTTCTATCACGACAGCGGACTGTTCTTTGACGACGATGATCGAGCCTATGTCGTATATGGGCAGTCGACATTGCGCATCACGGAGTTGAATCCTGAATTAAGCGGGCCGATGCCGGGTGGGCTCGACCGGGTCATCGCACAGGACGATCCGCAGGCTGACCTTGGTTATGAGGGCAGTCACCTATACAAGCATGATGGACGCTATTACGTCTTCACCTGTCACTTCCCGAAAGGCAAGGGCAAAACAGAAGCCTGCTTGATAGCCGAATCCTTGGATGGCGCTTTCGAAGCGCGTGAAATTATCGACGACGACCTGTCCTTCCACGGTTACGGAGTCGCGCAAGGCGGTATGGTGGACACTCCGGACGGTGACTGGTATGCATTCATGATGCAGGACCGCGGCGGTGTGGGACGCGTGCCGACACTGATGCCGATGCGGTTCGGCGAGGACGGATTCCCCGTCATCGGCGAGAACGGCAAAGTGCCGCAGTCGGTCAGCGTGCCGGCTGCAAGCTGTGCCGAACCTGTCGCGCCCATCAACGGCAGCGAATTCATAGCCCGGCATAACGCCGAAAGCGGAGTCGATGCCAACTGTCTGCAGCCATACTGGCAGTTCAATCACATCACACATAACGAATACTGGTCACTGACGGAACGTCCGGGAGCATTCCGCCTGCATTCCGGACGCATCAGCTCGAATCTCAATCATGCATGGAACACGCTGACGCAGCGCACGATGGGGCCGGTGACGGTGGCCGAAGTCACCGTCGACGCGTCGACATTGCATGATGGCGACTTCGCCGGATTGGCGGCGTTCCAAGGATGCTATTCCTACATCGCGCTTACGCGAAGGAACGGCCGCACGATGCTGACCGTCCAATACAAGCCGGTGAATGACGATTCCATCTTCTCCGACGATGATTGGGACAGTCCAGCCGTAACGGATGCGGAAATCATGGCGAATGCGGATTGCATGCGCCTGCGCGCGGTATATGATTTCACCGATTGCAAGGATGAAGTGACGTTCTTCTACCGCGATGCGGATACGCCGGAATCCGAATGGCGTCCATTGGGGACAGCGCACCGGATGGTCTTCAAAATGGATCATTTCACAGGTTGCCGTATCGGATTGTTCCTGTATTCGACAAAAGAGACCGGTGGAATCGCCGATTTTTACGACTTTGCGTATTCGACGCCGAATACGAAGGAAGGAGGGCGATGAAGCGACAGGCCATAGTGGCGCAGGGAACTGTCGAAGGCTTGGCGGCTGAAGATCAGGGCATCACCGTGTTCCGAGGGGTCCCGTTCGCCCAGCCTCCCGTCGGCGGTCTGCGCTGGCGTGCGCCGCAGCCGGCCCTGCCATGGGATGGTGTGCTGCAAGCCTTCGATTTCGGGCCTACCGCGATGCAACCGACGCCGGGCGCCTCCGATGATTTCTATGATCGTGAATGGGGCACCGATCCGGCCGTGCCGATGAGCGAGGATTGCCTCTACCTGAATATTTGGACTCCGGCATTACGCGGATATGGCGCGGATAGCATGGTAGCCTCCGAAAAGCTACCGGTCATGGTCTGGATCTACGGCGGAGCCTATCAATGCGGCGGCACATTTGAAAAGGAATTCGACGGCACACATCTTGCCGCGAACGGCGTCGTTGTGGTCAGTGTGGCCTATCGTCTGAATGCATTCGGGTTTATGACGCACCCTTTGCTGCATGAGGAGGCCGTAGAACGCGGCGACGGCGAACCATATGCGAATTTCGGATTCCTGGATCAGCGTGCCGGAATCCAATGGGTGAAGGAAAACATCGCGAAGTTCGGCGGAGATCCGGAAAACATCACGGTTTTCGGTCAATCGGCCGGTGCCGCCAGCGTCTTGGCCCAGATCTGCTCGCCGATGAATCATGGCCTGTTTCAGAAAGCCATCATGCAATCCGGCTCAGGCCTAGGGCATTTCAATGCGCGGCAGGACACGCTGGAGCATGCGCAGGCCAACGGAATCCGTCTGTTCGAAGCATTGGGTGTCTCCACGCTGGAGCAGGCCCGTGCAATCCCGGCCCGAACAGTATTGGAAGCCGCCGAGTCCCTGCCTGTTCCACCGGACAGCGGACGTGAAGATGACTGGTCGATGATCGTCAATTGGGTGCCATGCGTGGACGGCCTGTTCCTTCCCGATCAGGAGGATCGTATTGTCGAGGGCTGCAGGGCCAACAACGTCGACATGCTGGTCGGCAACACGACCAATGAGTTCATCGTTTCGACTGAAGATGGGAAGCCTGTGCATGTCGGCCAGCTCGGCAATCTCACGCTGATCCGCAAATGGACCGCAAGCGGTGGGACCACGCCATACTACTATCATTTCGATGTCGCTATGCCGGGGGATGATGCCGGAGCCTTCCACTCGTCCGATCTGTGGTTCTCCTTTGGAAGTCTTGCGAAATGCTGGCGTCCGTTCGTTGGATGGCATTACGATCTGGCAAGGCGAATGGGGCTGTACTGGACCAATTTTGCCGCCAATGGCGATCCCAACGGAACGGACCGTGACGGAACGCCGCTTCCTGTATGGGATCCTTGCATCGGTGAGGAATGCCCCGCCATGCATTTGTGCCAAGAACCGGGCATGCGGACGGATTGGCTTACCGAAACGGATCGAAAAGCATTCGGCATGTGACGGCATGCCGTTGATGTATACATACTGATATGTAAACAGGGACGGTCTTTGTGGATTGTCCCTGCCGCATAATGGGTTGCCGGCAAATAGACATGGTCGCCTATTACCGGCTGTAAATCCTGAAAAAGCATCTGATGAAAGAAACGTCATGCGCAATGATATCGGTAGTGCCCGAAAGGTTGCGCATTGTGGATCATGGCCGTCCATGGCGCGATGATCAGTTCGCTTCCATGAGGCTGCCACCGAGCCGGGGCGTGTCCGGATAGCGGCGGGTCGGCCATCCGTTCGCGGTGACGTAGCGGATTCCGGCGCATACGGGCATCAACGCGCCGTTCCCGTCCGGGAAGCCCGAATCACAAAGCGCGCAGGATTTCGGGCCTTATCACCATATGTTATTATTTCTTGAATAAAGGGGTTAATTTTTCATGCTTAAGGATGTGCGCTTCGGCACGCATCCAAACAAGCGCATCCGTTGCGGTTATTGTCTCACGATGGTTCGCGCGAAGCGATGAACCAGTAACATGTGCGGAGTTCTGGCATGGTCATACGTTTGACGCGGCTGATGACGGCGATTGCGCGTGATGTACGCCGTCGCGGGGATTTTGATCGCCGTGGCGATGGTATGCACGGTGGTTCCGCTGCTGATGCAGTATGCGTCGCAGACGTCCATGTCCACGTCGGCGTCTTCCGTCGAACAGCAGGTGCGACTGTGGCCGGAAAGCCGGATCGACGACGAACTGCGGGCGGCGCGTGCCTACAACCGCGATCTCGTCCGATCCGGACAGCCGGTGCTGGGAGCCCAGGCCGACCCGTTCAGTAATGGGGAACGCCTGTCCTCCCAGTCGGCGCAGGATCAACGCTACGGCAGGCTGCTCAACGAAGGTCACGGCATCATGGGCCGCGTGTCCATACCGAAGATCTCAGTGGATCTTCCCATCTACCATGGCACCGGAGACAAGCAATTGTCCTTTGGCTCCGGGCATCTGTGTGGCACGAGCCTGCCGGTCGGCGGCAACAACACCCATGCGGTCATCACCGGCCATCGCGGCATGGTGCAGGCGCAGATGTTCACCAGATTGGCTGAAATGCGCGAAGGCGATTTCATCTACATCTCAACGATGAACAGGACCCTGGCCTACGAAGTCGATCGCATCACCGTAATCGAACCGACCGATACCTCGCAGCTGCGCATTGTTCCCGGGCAGGATCGGCTGACGTTGATGACCTGTACGCCATACGGCATCAATTCCCACCGGCTCCTGGTCTCCGGCCATCGTGTGAGCATGCCCGTTCCCGCCCCCGATCCGACCGATCTGCATGACGGCCGGACCGTCGGCGCATGGGTGTGCGGGTCGGTGCTCCTGTGCGGTTGGGGCGGCATTGTGGCGGTCCGTCGGCGCAAGCGTACGCCGGAAGGGCCGCCGCGCCATGCCGTTCGGGTGTGATTGGCGATTAAGGTCCGGCATGGTGATGCCGGCCATGTCTAACAATCTGGGCGCAGTTCAGTTTTTCTCGTTCAGTTTTTGGGGGCTTACCTGTGCATGCTTGGGGTATGACAAAGGGCCAGTCGGAATCGGCTGGCCCCAAGAGGAGATGTATGTGACGGGGAGTCGTCAGCGGTCAAGCTTGGACAGGCCGGCGGCGGTCAGTGCCGCGACGCAGACCTTGATGATGTCACCGACGACGAATCCCATGGAAGCGATGGCCACCACCTTGATGGAAATGCCGGTGAGCGCGGACTGCACCATGAAGCCGAGCGCGTAATCAAGCACGACACAACCGGCGAACGCGGCCAGCAGATACCGTGCGGCGGTCATCGCGGCGTGCTTCGCGGTATCGGTGCGAGCCTCGCCCTTCAGCACGGCGGTCAGCATCGCGGCCGGAAGGAAGCCGATCAGGAAGCCTGCGCTCGGGCCGATCAGAGCCAGGGTCGAAGCGCCACCGGCGAACACCGGCAGGCCGACCGCACCGGCGGCGAGATACATACCGACTGCGGCGCCCGCCTGACGCCAGGTGAGCATCAGACCCGCGAGCATGACCACGAAGGTTTGCAGGGTGATCGGCACGGGCGTGCCGGGAATCGGAATGCTGCCCGCGGCGCTGGCGGCCCACAGCAGCACGGCGAACATCACGGACTTGAGCACGGAACCGATACGACTGCGGGACAACGTGGTGAAACGCGCAGAAATCAAAGCGAACGTATTACGCATGAAACAGCCTTTCTAGGCGTGACAGATTAGGGGAATTCGTCAATTCCGAGTACAGGATACGGCTGTTTACCTACGGTAACGTTTGTGCAACCTCACAAAAGGCACGTGTCGATTTTGTGTTGTGTCAGATTGTTTTGACTTGCATACCGGCGTAAATAATTAACACTATGGCGTCAATTGTCAAAAAACTACTGATTGCAAACCGCGGCGAAATCGCTCTGCGTGTGGTGCGTACCGCTCGTGAAATGGGCATATCCACTGTCGCGATATATTCCGAGCAGGATCGCGAATCGCAATATGTCGATCTTGCCGATGAAGCGTTCCTGCTGAGCGGCGATACCTACAAGGACACGTATCTCAACGAGGATGCGCTGATCGACATTCTTCAGCGTACCGGTGCGAACGCGGTGCATCCCGGGTACGGATTCCTGTCCGAAGTGCCGAGCTTCGCCAGCAAGGTCGCACAAAGCGGTGCCATTTGGGTCGGCCCGAGCCCCGAAGCCCTGATCGAGCTTGGAGACAAGATCAGCGCCCGCCGCGTGGCGGCACGAGCCAAAGTTCCGCCGGTTCCCGGCTTGTCCGAACCGGTGAGCAGCGTCCGCAAACTGTTGGACTTCGCGCACACCTACGGCTATCCGGTCATGATGAAGCGCACCGATGGCGGTGGCGGCCATGGCATTACCGTCGTGAACGACGATGAGGAGCTGCGGAGGTTCTTCGCCAGCCATGATTCCTTGCAGGGCGGCGATCTGAACGCATATTTCGTAGAAAAGTTCGTGCGTGCCGCACGTCATGTCGAAACACAGTGCGGACGTGACTCCCACGGTAACTTCACTGTGTACTCCACCCGTGACTGCTCGTTGCAGCGTCGTAATCAGAAGCTTGTGGAGGAGGCGCCGGCGCCGTTCCTCAGCGACGCCATTATCGACACGCTCGGCGAGTATTCCCGCAGACTGTTCGAAACCGTGGATTATGTAGGGCTCGGAACCTGCGAATTCATGGTGACCGAGCAGGGCAAGGTCTACTTCCTTGAAGTCAACCCACGTTTGCAGGTCGAACATACCGTCTCCGAAGAGGTAAGCGGTCTCGATCTGGTACGAGAGCAGCTCACCATTGCAGACGGCGGCGAGCTGACCCAGGCACCGGCACCGCGTGGGCACAGCTTCGAACTGCGTATCACCTCCGAGGATCCCAACACCAACCTGACCCCGGCTGCCGGCGCGCTGGAACGCATCATGTGGCCTACCGGCCCAGGCGTCCGCATCGACACCGGTGTGGTCGAAGGCGACTCCGTATCGCCGAAATTCGATTCGATGATGGGCAAGGTCATTGTCACCGCGCAGGATCGCGAAACCGCAGTAGCCCGTGTGCGCCGCGTACTCGATGAGCTCGTGATCGAAGGCGTTCCCACACCGGTTCCGCTGTTCAAGGAGATCTTCCGCAACGACGATTTCACCGCGGAACATGGGCATGCCTTCGCCGTGCACACCAAATGGTTGGAAAGCCATTACCTCAATCGTGAGCCGGCGTCAGCCAAAACCGGTCAGCCGGCATCAGTCAGCGGTGCCGCAGCCTCCGAACCGTCCAATACCGGGCGTTCCGAAAGCTTCGTCATCGAAATGAACAACCGTCGCGTCACACTCACCGTTCCGCTCGATATCGTCGAAAATCTTACCGGTTCGGCGCGGTCTCGCGACGCCAAGCGCATCACCCAGCCGTTGCGCGGCGGCGTGCTGCAGCATGCCGGCGAAAAGAACAAGGGCGATAACGGCGACGCCGCCAAGTCCGGCGTCATCGCCTCCCCGATGCAGGCCGTCGTCACCCGCATCAACGTGGCGGAAGGCCAGGAGGTCGCCAAGGGCGATCTTATCGTGGTGCTCGAATCCATGAAGATGGAGAACTACGTGTACGCCCCCGCAGCCGGCACCGTGAAGAAGATCTTCGTCGGGCCCGCGAACGGCGTCGAAGCCGGAGACACGCTGGTGACGTTGGATGTGAGGGGAGGCAAGCAGTGAGCGACATTCTCGAAATCGCCGCCGCCCAGGCACAGGCCCGGCAGCCGTTGCGCCCGGCCGTGGCCAAGGCCGCGGAACTGGCCCGGAACGCCGAAGAGCGTGCTCGCACCAAGCAGCATGCCAAGCATAAGAACACTGCGCGCGAACGCCTTGATCTACTGTTCGACACCGGCACCTTTGAAGAGATCGGCAGGTTCCGCGGCGGCAATATCAACGACGGCAATGCCGGGGCCGCCGTTATCACCGGATTCGGTGAGGTCTATGGGCGTAAAGTCGCCGTGTATGCGCAGGACTTTTCCGTCAAAGGCGGTACGTTGGGCGCCGAGGAAGGCCGTAAGATCTGCCATCTGATGGATATGGCATTGGATCTGAAGATTCCGATCGTCGCCATCGTGGATTCGGGCGGTGCACGCATTCAGGAAGGTGTGGCCGCGCTGAACCAGTACGGTGAGATCTTCCGCCGCACCTGCCGTGCCAGCGGTTTCGTACCGCAGATCAGCCTGATCCTCGGCCCGTGCGCAGGCGGCGCAGTGTATTGCCCGGCGCTTACCGACTTCATCATCATGACCCGTGAGAACTCGAATATGTTCGTCACCGGCCCGGACGTGGTGAAGGCGGCCACCGGCGAAACGATCTCCATGGACGAACTCGGCGGCGGCGAAGTGCACAGCACCGTGTCCGGTGTGGCGCATTACCTGGCGGACGGCGAGTCGGACGCCATCGACTACGCGCGAACCGTGCTCGCATACCTGCCGTCCAACGCCGGACAGAAGCCTCCGGTGTACGCCTATGCGCCGACCCGTGCCGAACGTGATGTCGCCAAACGACTTGCCGGCATCGTGCCGGACAACGACCGTCAGCCCTATGACATGCTCGACGTAATCCGCTGCATCACCGATTACGGCGAATTCGTACAGGTGCATGAACTGTTCGGTGCATCCTCGATCGTCGGATTCGCCTGTATGGAAGGCAAACCCGTGGGCATCGTCGCCAACCAGCCGGCTGTGAACGCGGGCATCCTCGACGTGGACGCCTCGGAAAAGGTGGCACGTTTCGTGAGACTGTGCGATGCGTTCAACCTGCCCATCGTCACTTTGGTGGACACCCCCGGTTACAAGCCCGGATCCGATCAGGAGCACGCAGGCATCATCCGTCGCGGCGCAAAGGTGATCTACGCCTATGCCAACGCGCAGGTGCCGATGATCACCGTCACCCTGCGCAAGGCGTTCGGCGGCGCATACATCGTGATGGGCTCCAAGTCGATCGGTGCGGACATGAACTTCGCATGGCCCAACTCGCAGATCGCGGTGCTGGGCGCGGCCGGCGCGGTGAACATCATCCACCGCCATGATCTGAACAAGGCGAAAGCCGCCGGGCAGGATGTGGATGCGCTGCGCGCCAAGTATGTCGACGAATACGAGAAAAGCACGGTCAATGCAAATCTCGCGCTCGAGCTCGGTGCCATCGACGCCATGATCGACCCGGAACAGACACGCGAATCCATCGTGAACTCGCTGAAGCTGCTCGCCAACAAGACGCATGTGCGCCACACGGAAAAGCACCACGGCAACCAGCCGCAGTGACCGAGCGGAGAGCAACACCCGCATACGAGGACAGAGCCTTCGCATGAACGGCAGCACTCCATATCACGACTGAAGAATTTTGGAACACAAGTAAGGAAACACCATGAGCAACCCCTTCTTCCTCAACCGCCTTGCCAGCGAGCCGCACGCGCTTGCCTTTGCAGGCCAATCCACCCCATGGCCGGTGGCGCTCGCCGACGAGACGGCCAATCCCGTGCTCGACGAGCAGCTGCATGCCCACGTGCGGCAGGCACAGAACCTGCTGTACCCGGTAAGCGCCGACCTGCTGGCCACCACCGGCCGACCGGTCGATCTGTTCGGCTTTACACCGAACCCCGCCAAACTTGGAGCGGCGGCCAATGCGTCCGCCAGCGTGCCGGGCATCGCCTTGGCCCAGCTGGGTGCGCTTATCGATGCCGAAGAGCTCGGGTACAATCCTGCCGAAGCCAAGCCGGTGGCCGTGCTTGGCCACTCCCAGGGCATTCTTGCCGTGCACATGGTGCAGGCCATTCGCGAAGCCGGCAGCGTTGAGGCTGCCGCGCCTAGCATCGACGAGATTCTCGCCATCGCATCCCTGATCGGCATCGCCGGTACCCGCCAGGCACGCCAGCTTGGTCTGGCAGCACGCCATGGGGATGCGACCCCGATGCTGTCCGTCAAGGACATCACGCGTGCGCAGGTTGATGCGCTGATCGAGCGCGTGGACGGTGCTCGCGGCCCGATCGCCGTGGCCGTGACCAATTCCGCCACCCACTACGTGCTGTCCGGATACCCGGAGGATCTGGCCGCCTTCGGCGTGGAAGTGGCCAAGGAGCACAAGCGCCAGGCCAAGCTGCGTGAGGAGAAGGTGCGTGGCGGCCGCGTGTTCGACCCGGTGCTCGAATACCTTGACGTGACGTTGCCGTTCCACAGCCCGCTGATGGCCGACGCTGTTTCACAGACTGTTTCATGGGCTGAATCCTGCGATATCGACGCCTCCCATGCACGTGAACTTGCGGCTGAAGTGCTGCTTAACCATGTGGATTGGGCGGCTCGCGTCCGTGCGCTGATGAGCTCCACCGATCCGAGCACGCTGTGGGTGCTCGACTTCGGCCCGGGCAACACCGTGGGCAAGCTGTTCTCCACCGTTGCCCAGGGCACCGGCGTCGGCGTGGTGGAAGCCTCCACCGTGGTCGATCGCGCCAAGCTCGCCACGCTGGAATCCTCGCCGGAACGCACCCAGAATTGGACGCGTTTCGCACCCAGCATCATCCACACCTCCGCAGGCGACAAGGTGCGCACCGCATTCACCGAGCTCACCGGCAAGGCTCCGGTGCTGCTGGCAGGCATGACCCCGACCACCGTGGAACCGGAAATCGTGGCCGCGGCCGCCAACGCCGGCTACTGGGCGGAACTCGCAGGCGGCGGCCAGGTCACCGCCAGCGTGTTCGACCGTCATGTGGCCAAGCTCGAAGAGGAGCTCGAAGAAGGCCGCACCGTCGAATTCAACGCCATGTTCATGGACCGCTACCTGTGGAACCTGCAGTTCGGCTCCCAGCGCATCGTGCCGAAGAAGCGTGCCAGCGGCACCCCGATCGACGGCGTGGTGGTTTCCGCAGGCATCCCCGAACTCGATGAGGCCGTGGAACTCATCCACAACCTCAACGCCGACGGCTTCCCGTACGTGAGCTTCAAGCCGGGCACCGTTGACCAGATCCGCCAGGTGGTGCGCATCGCCAAGGCCGTCGCGCCAACCAAGGTGCTCATCGAGGTCGAAGGCGGCTCCGCAGGCGGCCACCACTC
>Ga0326512_10001546_pt1 | contig 17570 bp, 18 predicted proteins | sample 1_2617_0518_D_FD_203652 | JGI IMG/M metagenome (GOLD analysis project Ga0326512, IMG submission 203652) | Bovine rumen microbial communities from UC Davis, California, United States - 1_2617_0518 | ecosystem: Host-associated > Mammals > Digestive system > Stomach > Rumen | place: USA... | reverse complement strand
TATGTGGTGTCTACCAGATTATTGCTCACCGTGCCAGCTATTTATATTACTGTACATACACCCAGTGGGAAACATATTATATGAAGCGTCCGTTAATGCATTCAAATCCGAATGCGTCCAACAATTCATTATGGACATTGGCAAACGGCTTCATTAACCACAACGTATACCTTAAATGGCATGGAGACCATTGGTGGTGGAGATACTGGGCAAAATGGAGCAACCGTGGCATACCTTCGAAGGACTCACCTACAAGCTCCCACAGTTCGGCTTTAAGCGTTTCGTATGCGTACTGGAGGCACAACGGATATAGGCTCACGTTCCCTTACAGCGGCAACCAATATTGCCAGAATACTACGGAGGGATATTATGACATCAGAAAACGTGAAGATTTAAGATTCCTTGAATACGTTACCGGCAACTCGGAAACAGGCTGGCATAATGTATACCTGTTCCAGTCCGCTCCGGGAACAACCTTTACGGACCGTTACAATAACGGACCCAACATGATATTCAAGGTTCCTGTCAGACGGAATACTTACAATGCCAGATATACCGAGTGGTATCTTACCCGTGAACGACACTGGTGTCATTATGACTGGTGCTGGAAGTCAAGGATTGTTATCGGAGTTGTTCCGTACATTGAAGTGGACATGGACCATGTTCAGAATGTAATTACAGGATTCAAGCAGAACGGCGTGGGTGGTACCAAGCCATGGAACAATCTGGACGCTTTAATGTATGCCGGAAAACATCAGGAATCCAACGTCGATGTGCCTCCGGAAAGTACGCCTCATGCGAAACTACCGAACTCTCCTTTCGGACTGTCAACATTCTCGGTTTGGGAAGGTCTTCCTACACAGGAATGGGCGACAATTCCAAGGGACAGCAACGAGTTCATAATGTTCGGATGGGGGTATACCACTGCCTTCCCAGGACTTGAATATTTCAACGTGGACCCTCCGGGAAATCTTTTTGAAAATCCAAACGAGTATATGAATCTCGAAAGGATATATGGCTCCAATATCAGAAACGTAAGAATGCAGGACATCTGTTATTATTACCCTTTCTATACCTTGGACAACACCAAACCGTTAAGATACATAGCTCCTCCAGAAATAGGCTCAAAACATAACTTTATATCTTCGGCGGGCGTAAAGCAATATTCACGCATCACTTGGAAAGACCCAGGTATAAAAACTATGCTGAGGAACATTTTTTCCACGTCCACATTCTTTAGATATAAGGAGCCGCAAGATGCCAACCGTAGGGATTTAAGCAGCTATTTATACCCTATAATATCTATGAACGATGTCGGACTAAGGGTTCTTATAAAAACGGCAAACCACGAGCTTGCCTGGGTTGAAAAGGCTAAGGAAGTTTTCCAGGACATTGAATGGATTGATGTATTGAAGATTCTTGAAAAAGTCGTAAACAAAAACATTCTGTCCAGAACGCTGCCTACGTCCAGTTCAAGAAACGAATCCAGTATTTATTATCATTACTGGATAGAAAAGGCGTATTTGATTTTCAGCGACAATTCCAGCCGTGCACAGGTTATGTCCGCGTTCGACAAAAAGATTAACCGTCTTAGGGATTTTGTCAGTAAGATGTCGAAATACGTCGGTGTTACTTCATATTCGTGGAGCTATTCTGACTATGAATACATTTACGGTGAGATAAGTGCATTAAGAAATGACTTTCAGGACCATAAGGATGAAACACTGGATGATTTCTTTTATTCATACTTGAACGTTCTATATGAATACCGCAAGTTCTACATAAACTCACGCTGCAACAAGACTGACGGTACGCTTTACAGAATGAGGGAACTTGAAGGCGCGATACCTCTGGTCTGCCAGCAGATTGAAACGTTCAATCCGTATGAGGGAACCGATGTCCCTAACATATTCGAGGACAGTGTACATACGTACCGTATAGCATACTATGACATTGACAACAGCAACATTCAGAAAATAAAGAGCGTCATCGACAACAACTTGAAGCTGCAGGAAGACCGTACAATGATTCTTTATCTTGAAGTAAAATACGTGGAAAAGTCAGTTGCCATGAAGTACCTTGAGAAATGCAAGAGTGGAACCACAACGTACAAAGACCAAAGGTACATTTGGATTCCCCAAAAGCAGAAATACGCCGAGCTTCCTTTCGATGATACGTACAGATTTGAGTCGAAGGAATATACCATAAATGAGGTTGCAAAAAGATACAATAAAAAAGTTTCGGTACACGAACAGAAGCAGGTCAGAACTGATATAGACGACTGTATCTTCAAGATTACGTGGGCAAGCAATGGTACCATGGATGCCATTAAAATGGCAAACGGTAGTTCAAAACTTGCGTTACGTGCAAAGCTCGGTGAGGGCAACAGTTACCCATATGTATATCACGAGCTGCCTGATTGGAAGTCAAGACTGAACATCCAGAAGAACGGCGCAAGCTTGCCCAAGATAAAGTTCGATATACAGTCCGGCGTAGACCCAAGTAAGCTTATCGCGGCACAAAAGGAACTGCAGTCACAGCCAGAGGGAACATATACCGCATTCGACATTACATGTACCGTCGGAAGCAAAATGGACTACTGGGTCATAGCGATTCCACCGTATTCAAGGCCTAGGTCTGTAGGATATGTTTCGAACTTGAAAATCAAATCCTGGCGTGACCACACCCTTGATGAGATTAAGCCTAATTCGCAGACGGTCGCCACCGCAGGTGCGTTCGGATATACATTGTATCCAGTAACTGAGGAACAGGCACATACCATTCCAGGAATCGGACTTGACATGGAAGGTATTCAGGACAAACTGAAAAACAACTATATGTCCAACTTCAGTGAAGGAATAGAGAATCTTGATACCATAGATTAATTTTTTGGGTGTGAATCCTCCGAACTAAATATTCGGAGGATTTAATTTATATGACATCAAGTGATTTTGTAAAATCAGAGGTTTTTAAAGACCGTATAAATAGCGTAATAGATGCCGTAAAGGATGTAACGGATGAAACGGCACTAAAAAACATTCTGGTGCCTTTAATGACCAGAATCTTGTTGGATACATTCAACGACGGAATCATTGCCAACATGACAGAAAGAAAGAAGATTTCAAACGAGAATCTCCCAAAAAAATCTAAGGAAATTACAAACTGGCTTCCCGCACATTTTAAGAATACTGAAACCGGCAAGAAACTTATCGAGCTTATGCTGACGGAGCTGCTTAACAATACTACGGACTATGTTCTTAATATTGGATATGAAACAGTTCTTGGAGATTGTTACGACAGGGTTTTAAGAATAGCATATTCCATTGGAATTACAACGGGCTTTGAAATTGCCGCGGACCCGGACCTTAAAAGAATTTATACGTCAAACGTAGAGAGGTTTATGAACAGTGGAGAAATTAGGAAAGACTAAACGGTACAGGTTTATTAAGTCTTTCCCAGAAAATTTGCTGAAAAATACCGGAATCCATTTAGATGATGATGGTGAAGCTTACATAAAGTCTATATGTGAAAGTACTAAACCCCATACCAAGATTGACAATAAAGGACGGAACTCGGAATACTTTACATTCCTGTTCCTAGACAAATTGATTACGGTCGTATGCGATGCAAATACGAAATACATTATAACGGCTGTCATAGAAACGCATGACCGGCCGCAGTTCAGGTGCAGATAGTATGAAAGTCAAGACTACAAATTTTTTAAGTTCTGAAAATGAAAAAATGACCGTTCTGTTCATACTGGACGACAATGACATGGAGATAGACAGGTTATCGTTCTATAACAAGCAAAGTGAATTAAGCATGTCGTCCGAATTGGGAAAAAGTCTGGACAGATTACCAGAGCTGCTTATGAAAATTTATAATTCCGGGTTGAACCACGAAAACATTGAGTTTATTACGGACAACATTTCCGTCGAATAGACTGACAAGAATATATAGGAGGTATTTTAATAAAATGGGAAAAATAATCAAATTCAATACGGACGCTCGTTCAAAGGTCCTTGCCGGAATGGTTGAGGCTAAGAAAGCCGTCATCAGTACGCTCGGACCGAAGGGTCATACAGTTATATTGAATGATGGTACAAGACATCCGGTTGTTACCAAGGACGGCGACACGGTTCTTGAGTTCATAGATTTCACCGACTCGTACAAGAACACCGGCGTGAACTTTGTCAAGGACTGCGTACATAAAGTTAACAACGAATGTGGAGACGGCTCCACCACGACAACCCTGATTTCCGTAGCATTGTGCGAAGCCGGAAATGAGCTTATAGAGCGTGACTTTGATTCGGTAGATGTCAAGCGTGGATTTCAAAAAGCCGCACAAGAAACCATACGTGTTTTGGAAAAGAACAAAAAGGAAATAGAATCCGAGGAAGACATATATAAGGTCGCCATAGTTTCGGCAAACAATGACAAGGAAGTAGGCTCGAAAGTCGCGGAAGCTTTTATCGGTGTAGGCGAAGATGGCGTGGTATGTGCGGAGGCGGCACACAACAGAAAAGGCGAGACGGTCATTACGTTCTCCACCGGATTTGAGATTGCCAGGGGATATTCTTCATCTTGCAGCGTGAACGCCGACAACAATACCGTTTCATATAAAAATCCGGATTATTTTGTATATGGCAAGAAGCTTGAAAGTCTGAAGGACATTGAGCCCATTTTCCGTATGGCACAGCACGACCTGGTAATAGTCGCACCTTCATATTCAGATGACTTCCTTTCCGTATTCATAGACAATGTGCAGAGCGGAAGAATCAGTGCGGCTCTTATAGGTCCTTGCGGGGCGAGCCGTGAGGCAATGGATGACAATCTTGTGGACATTGCAAAAGTAACCGGCGCGACAATCGTGGAAGGAAAACTTGGCAAGTCAATCGACACATTTAGCTTTGACTATTTCGGCTCATCCGAAAGCTTTACCGCAACCGCAAAGAAGTCAAACATTATAGGTGGTAGAGGTAAAGAAGAAGATATTGCCGCACACATTAACTCCATAAAAGAAATCGTAGCAAAAGGTACTAACGGTACGGATGAGGAAGCGATGTCCGAATACGAGCTGAAATACTACAACGAAAGAATTGCATCGCTTTCGGGTGGTGTCGCCATAATCTGGATTGGTGGATTTACCGATGCGGAGGTAAAGGAAAAGAAGGATAGATACGACGACGCAATTAATGCCGTAAGGGTTGCCATAAGTGATGGCATTCTTCCAGGCGGTGGGGCAGGGCTTCTTCACGCCATTAAGGAAGTCGGTGACAACCACCAGCCTTTGGAAAACGCCACACAGGAAAAAGCGTTCCACACGTTTCTTAAAGTAATGGAAGAGCCTGCAAGAACAATCATTGCTTCGACAGGAAAAGACCCCGGATATTGGACGGAGAAGATTAAGGAATCTAATAAGACGGAGTTCGGATTCAACGCCAGGGAAGAAACAATGTGTGAAGACCTGTATGAAACCGGTATAATCGACCCTGCAAAGGTTGAGATAATGGCCATACAGTTCGGTACATCACTTGCAGGGACATTCGTTACGACCGACTGTATAATCACATCCGACGCATTTAACTGCGGCGTAAAGGCTAATGATGACATAATGGACAAGGAAAGGGGATTATTTGATGAGTAATGATGGACATTTTTGGCAGCCGGTCATCATATTCAACAAGGAAATAAAAGTAAGATTCCATAAAGAAAACCTTGCCGTTCCGATATATTCACCCATAATATTCGCGGAACCGGCACAGGCTACGGAATACCTTGGCAAATTCGTAAAGGACCTGGTAAAAAACAACGACCTTCCGAGAGAGTCCATTAACGGCGACAACACCATCAACGAAAACATTATTAAGGGTGCCGTTCAGGAAGTAATCTTGGGAAAGCTAGAACTGGAGGACGATGAACAATGAACCTTTCGAAGTTCGGCAAAAAGCTTTATGTATTGATTACGCTGGGTACTTTGGCGATAGCTGTACCGATGATTTGGGTTTGCTGGGTCGTTTCCTTAATCTTGGCTGTCCTATACATAGGATTCATAGCTTTTAACATAGCATTGGACAAATACTGCGTAGGTCTTATAGAGAAAAACAATAAGGCAACGGAAGAGTTTGCCAGAATAAACGGATATGAATTGGGAAAGGTTTCACCGGAAAAGCTGAATGAAATCATAAGAAACGGTTCCGGTGATTTGGGCGATACTATACTTGTAACAAGGAAGGATATACATTATTTATGATAACAGAGAAAAAAGATGAGCCGGAAGTATCGGTGCAGAAAACAAAAGATATGGAAAACATTAACATTGTGTGCTCCAAGCACGGCATAATCAACAACGGTGCGTTTTACATCAGATATTCAACCATACAGAAAGATGAAAAAATGACCGCTTTTGACAACCACAATCTGTTTTGCATTGCATGCCTGAATGAGCTTTATATGAAGTTCCAGCAGGATGGCTTGATAGGAAAGCTTTCGGTTTCCATTGAGAATGCAAATGATGATGAGTCTAAGGAAATCCCATTGGAAGAAGCCGTTTTGGAGTCGAAAGACGAAGCCTGATAAAAATTAAAAAACCCCAAGATTTTTTTCTTGGGGTTTAACTTTTTTTCTCTTATGTCAATCCAGTTTAGCTTTTATTTCTTCGAGTGAAGTCGTAATAGCCATGTTGTCTTGGGCTATCAAGTTCAACCGGTCTTTAAGGTCACGGTACGTGCTCAAAATCATACTGTAAATCTGATTTCTTTTCTTGTCCAGTACCTCGTGCTTGTCCTGAAAATCTTTAAGACGCTTATTGTCATTACGCATTTCCGACAAATCATAGTTTGATACCGTGGAAGCAAAAACACCCGGCAGGTTATATGCCGTATCATCATGACCCTTACTGTATTTCAACAGAATGTCCGTTTCACTTAAAGCCGATGTTGTCATGCTTTTCATAGAATCCTTGTAGTCTTTTACATAAGATTCCAATGCATGCAAATCCGACAGAATGATATCGGTTGTGGAGTCGATTCTCCTTTGGGTCATTTCTATTAAATCTACATCTTCGCTGTCAAGGGCTTCATAGTTCATATTATTAATTAATCCTTCGTGAAATGGAATAAGGTGTTTGCCGGGAAAATGTCTGTGGCTTCCGTAAGAATGAAATCCGACTTGAGCTCAGTGGACTCGATTACCTTCATAGGTGTATTCTGTGCAGGAACCGTGTCCTGAACCGGCTTAGGCATATTGCCTACGTGTGCCGGAGTAATGTTTGCATCGGGCTTTACGGTCTTTACGCCACTGCCTGGGGGAAGAATTGCACCACCTGCGATAAGAACGTCGGTCTTCATGTTGTTTTCAACCTGTGTGTTCATACCAGTACCAGTCGTTGCATTTGTAGGAACATTTATTTCCTTTGTAATTGGGAACTCCTCCGGAACCGCAGTCGGGTCGAAAGTAGGCTTCGAAACGGACTGTTTTCCTTTAAGGTCTTTCTTGGAATAGACGATATTGTCCGTTACACCTTTTACCTGGTTTTCGTTTGCCAATGGAGCAAATCCACTTGCCTGTGCGGTCTGTGAAATGGTTTCGTTATTCTGATTGAACGGAATAATAAAGTACTTCAAGTTCTGTCCTTGCGGGGCAAGAAAGTTCATCGACTTCAAAAACTCCTCTATTCCGTTTTCTGACTTATCTGTATTAAGAAACATGTATATATCTCCCGTTTAAAAATTCTTGTTTTATATTTAGTAGGAAACTTTAAAACATTACTAATTATCTATAATAGGAGGACTAAATATGGCTGAGGAACTTAAAGAATCTAAAATCGAGATTACCCTTGATGGAAAAGTCGTTACACTTGAGCAGCTTGAGGAAGCGAAGTCAAATAAATCCGTCAGAATCATCGAAGACAAAAGCAAGCCTGGGACATACAGAACATTGAAACGAATGGTGGACTAAAAATCACTATACAAAATTATAGTATAGTTCCATTAATATTTTGCTTATAGAAATTTGGAGGTTTTAACAATTGACTTATAAGACTTTTATCATAGACATGTTCAATCTTGCGTATAAAAAGAAGTCAAAAATCGCAGACCCTAAACAGACTGCAAACAACGTCATCAATTTTATAGAGGATGAAGTAAAACAACGGTTGGAGCCGAACGGAAAAGTTTATTTGACGTTTGACCCATTGCCCAAGAGTGATTTGGGAATGGAAAAGAACTTTAAGTACGGTCCGGAAAGGCAAAAGATAAGCAGGGATTATAAATCCAACAGGGTTCACGATGAAGTAATACTGGCGGCTTTAAGGCTTCTTAGAAAATACTATACATACCGTGGCGACGAATACCCTATCGTCATTTCAAATTATCTTGAGGCTGACGACTATGTTGAGGGCATTGTAAATCTTGAAAAAGATGGAATGATAGCCATGGTATCGACGGACATGGACTGGGCAAGATATATAGATGACCGTGTGCATATGATAAACGATTCATTTGATAAGCCGTATACCAAGCAGGATTTCTTCGAATCAAGGGGTTATTTTCCTACGATTGCCGCAATTACATTGGATAAAGCCATTTTCGGCGACAAGTCCGACTGCATCGAGCCTATCATGACCAAGAAAAATAAAATCTATAAAGATTCCACTGACTTCATTAAAGCATTGATTAAGGAAATTTCAAAGTCGGATGTTACATTGAAGGATGTAGAAAAGGTGATAGATTATTCACAGAATGTGGAGCTGTTTGGCAAGATGGAAAAGACCCATGTAGAGGATATCATTGCGCTTATTTCAATATCATCGAATGCATTGGACGCACTTAAAAACAACATACGGTTGATAAAATGCCGTTGTGACGACGTAACGAAGTATATCAAATGCCACGCCGTTAATCCAAGCTACAACCACCTTATTGAAGCGACCTTGGAAAGGAACAAAACAAGCAAGCAAAAGTTTCATTTCGGTAACATTTCTTAAATTTAAAAAGGCTGCCAAGTTTGGCAGCCTGAATTGTTTTAGTCTACTTTTTCTGATTTGGAATCTTCCGGCTTTGTCTTAGGTTTCTTTGATTCCTTAGCCTTGGGCTTTTCAGACTCAGAGGATTCGGTGGTCTTGGATTCATCTGGCTTTGATTCCTTAGCCTTTGGTGTTTTCTTGGAAGGCTTTTTATTATCCGGCTTCTTCATAGCCAGTTCCTTTTCCTCTGCTTCCTTTTTCTGATTTTCCTTTTTCTGTTCCACAGCCAGCTTCTTTATAAAAGACTGAAGCTTTTCCATACGCTCATCGGAAAGCTCAACCTCATCATCATCGTCACAAGCCGTACAGATTCCAAACTGCTCGCATTCCTCCGCACTCAATTCGAAATCGTGTTCAAGCAGATGCTGAATGTATGCTTCACGTTCCTGGGGAGAACGGTCTTCCGCAATCTTGGTTTCATCCAAATAAATCTTACGAATACGCTTCATAGACTTGTCCGCATTTGTTGCCAAATCCTGCATGAAGCGGTTGTCGCCCCAAGCACCCCATGAGCACTGGTGCATAAGATATACACTGTTCGGCGACATAATACGGTTATGGCAAGCAAGCATTACCAATGTCGCGGCGGAGGCGCATATACCCTCGACCAGACAAGTGATAGGTACCTGACTGGTCTTAATATAATCATAGATAGCCAGTCCACAAGACAGATATCCACCGGGTGAATTAAGGTGGATTGTTACAGATTCCGGCAACTCGCCACCCAGAATCTCGCCGACGTGGGATGTAAGGACATCACGAACCGCATCACGAAGCATTACTTCCAGAATCATCTGGGTAGTAGGATTGATTTCCTCATAAAAGTAGATATGGCTTCCACGGCGACGGATGTTCCATTCCAACCAAGCCAGGTCATCAATACTTGTGTCTGAATCAAAAGCCAGTCTTGATGGGCATACATTTCTGTGCATTGCTGACGGACGGCTTTCGGTCTGAGCCATTCCATAATTATAGAATCCGTTACAATAATTTTTGTAAGAGTTTTTCAAATTTAGAATCTCCATGTTTTTTTTCGTTTTTTAAAAATAAAAAACGATATTTTTTTTATATTTTTTTATAGGTAAAAAGGGGTAAATTAACACCCATTAACACCCATTATAAACTTTTCCAAATCCACCAATGTTAAGTTTACATAGTCCACACATTTTTTTGTTCTGGGACGACGGTAATTGTAATACATCAGCACATCGAACGAATCCTTTTCCACTTTCAACACCCTTATTATTTCACACATAGCCGTACAGTATAAAGTCGCTACGGTATACAAGTTTGGTGTTGAATGATTTGATATTTCTTTTTTAAGTTTTTTAAGGAACTTATCGAAGTCTGTATTCTTACATATTAAAGCAATTTTTGGATTTATAGTTATATTTTTATTTCTTTGTAAAGACACTTCTACGTAATCTTCAAGGTTACTGTCCTTAACGGCAATCAAGGAGCTTTCTACCCCATTGCCTACATTAGAGATATATCTGGTATCTTTCATACATATATATTAACAAAAAAGCTACCCTGTTGAAGGGTAGCTTCATGTTCTAATTACTTTGGAAATCTATTAGAACGTTTTTCCACATGAAGGGCATGTTCTAAAGAAGTCGGGTGCGTTTATACCACATCCGTGTGAACCGTCTGGGAAAACTGAGGGACAACTCAAAACCGGGTGGTCTGTGTTGTATACAATGTCCGCCAAAGTTCCGTCTGGATTCTTGATGACATCTACGATTACCGCCTTCTCCTCATCGGTCAAAAGATTCCAGCCCTTAAGCAATGCAATCTTGTCTGGTGTCAAGCCAGATGCAGGTGTGGAAACCGCTTCACGTACTGCAGTTCTTGCAGGGGCAGCTTCTGTTACTGGTGCAGTCTGTGTTGGCTGAGCAACGGTTGCTGTCTGAGCAGGTGCCGCTTCCTGTGCAGGTGCGTTTGAACCGTAGACTTCCTCAAATTCCTTCTTTTCCTTTTCCGCAAGAGCCTGAAGCTCCTCGTAGAAGTTTGTTCTCAGGTCTACATCGATAGACTTGATTGTATTTCCAAGCTTTGACAGAATCTTCTGATAAGTTGTCGGCGCAAAGAACTTGCTAATGTCATAGCGTTCATACTCAAGCTCTTCCGGGGTAAGGGTTTCGTTCAAAGACACATACTTCAACTTGTCCTTATCCAATTCCTGAACCAGACCGTTCTTCTTGTAAAGCGTAGCCTGCTTTACGTCAATCGGCGTAGTCTTCTGACCAGTCCTGCGTACCTGAACATCATAACGCTCCCATGAACCGTAGCTCTTAACAATGTCGGCAAGTGCGGAACAGAATCCAAATGATGGTACTCCAATTTCAGCAAACTCACCGTTGTCGCCAGAAAGCTTTTTGGACAAAAGTTTTGTGTGCTTGTTCTCGGCACACCAATTGTCCTCACGGTCAATTACGTTCATGATAACGACCTGCTGACCCTTCCATCCCTTTGAATACTGATATGACTTGTCCGTAGGTGCGAATCCACCCTTGTTTACCTTTTCGAACCACGGATACTGCTCGTTTACGTTTACCTTGGTGCTCTTTCCGTCGGCACCCTTTACCCACTTGACCTCATTGACCTTGTTAATGATACGCCACATAATGTGCTCGTGGGAAATGTCATCGGCGTGGAGTGGAAGCTTGAGCTTCATTCTCTTGCCGTTATCATCAAGAATTGTTGAAACAAAGATTTCACGTGCATCTGTCGGGTTTACGTGTGAGCCTGGTCTCATTGAAGACGGTGCACCACCTACGATACGAATAATCTTGGCCTTTTCCTCAAGACCAACCCATTCAATCTTGTCATAGTCCTTGGGTGTAAAGCTTGAACCGCTCTTATTCTGCTGTGCAGCCTCTTCCTCTGCCCTCTTTGCGAATGCCGCAAACTCTTCATCGTCTGTTACTGTGTAAGCCATGTTTGTTTTCTCCTATTTGTGTACTAAGACACGTTTTAAATTTAATTTTTGGAAAAATGTTTTTCCTTGTTTTTATTTGTTGCAACAACGTTGCACTTTTACTTTTTTACTTTCCGAGGAAAGTTCTTAGGTCATCGGCAATCTCGGATTCGAAAAAATCACGGGATTCCTTTGTAAAGTCAACCTGGTATACGCTGGTATACTTACCATCCGTAGCATAGAAACGGAACTTTGTCTTACCGTTAAGATTCTCGTAGACATCATTTGACAAAGCCGTTGCGCTTGAACGGACATCGTTCAGCTCATTAATGTTAAAGCTGAAGGTAGTCTTGGGTGTTTCTGTCTGACTGAACTTCTTAGGCTCGTTATAGTTCAAGAAACCATACTTGACTGTCATCTTGTTCTCCTGTCATCTTGCAAAAAAAATACTTCAACAAAAGCTGAAGCCATTCTATCCACACAAAACTTGTATAGTAGAATGTTTCACATTATAGGAGTTATATTAACACGATTCGTTTAAATATCTTGATATTTGTATAGCCGCTTCCTTTATGCTCACTTTATCAATGATAAACTCATTCAGGTCACTATAAATATTGCTGCGGTAACTTTCTATGACCCCACTTGCAATTCTGGACTGATAGTACTTGAACTGGTCCACTAAATCTTTCGTCGGATAACAAACGCCCAGTTCGTCATTTATAACCAAACGGTCCAGAGGCTTCGCATTGGCTATCACATCCACTATTTTAGCCAGTGATTTAGCATCCTTTACGGAAGGGAACTTGGCCTCAAACTGTTCATCAAATTCATCTTCAGAGTTTGCCAGGTCATCCTGATAGTCATCCACATAATCATCAATATTGGAATCATAACGATTGCTTTCGTATTGTTCCATGTCCTCGTCATCTTGTTCACGGTTATTGAACTCAATATTGTTCACATACTTACTGAACTGGTCGTCTTCCCCGGTACACAAATAATCCTGCTTTTCGTCCCAAATGTACAACGTCTGCTTTTTATCGGATGCATAGTATAACTGTCGGCTGATTACATCGAAGAAAGTTGTCAGATTTTCAGTTTCATCCCAATATTTTTTTAGAGCTTCACCACTTGTCCAGATTCCCATTGCATTCGTCAGGAAATCCTTGTCCCTTTTGTCCAATTGTTTACAATGGTCGGTCTTCCATTCTTCCTCAAGGTCTTTGAATGTCTTGCCTTCAAACTCCGGGTATTCCTCGGCGATTGCTTGAATCACTTCGTCCTTGATTTCATTGGATTCCGTAAGTTTTTTTGCCAAGGCTCCAATGCCGGTACTGTTCACAACCTTATTGACGGCTTTTTTTGCCATGTTGCCCACGAAACTTCCGATTTTTGTTTTTTTGAGCAAATCGAATATAATGTTACCGCTTTGAATTGCTTTTTCTTTTTCCGGAGCCACCAGGTCCTTTGGTATAACTATCTTTTTTATATTAAATTTTTTTCCGTCAACGGTTGCGACTTTGTTTATAAGATTGACGAACGCATTTATAACATACACGTCAATGCCAATACTTACATCTTCATTCATCGTGTTCTTTTCAAAATTTATGCCGACTTCCTTAAAAACTTTCTTGAAGCTTTCATAATTGTCCTTCAAGTCGCTTTCAAGAAAAGCGTTCGCCTGGTATTCAGACTTGCCTTCCTCCAACATTAGCAGATGATTGGCCGCCCTGATAAACTTGGTCTGTTCTATAGTGTCCTTTAAATACATTTGGAAAAGTTTTCCGCCATCAAACAATGTTAGAGGAGGTTGTTCTATTTTTGCTTGTTTAAATAATTCAGATATATCATAACCAAAAAACTGTAATACCCTGTTTGCATAAATGTATTTATATGATTTATTATCGCTTGCGAATCTTTTGCAAATCTTTTTATACAGAATGTCGGAAGCGGTAGGCGCGTCCTCATCTTTACTGGATTCCGTCAAGGTTTCCAACGCCTTGGAATTGACTGCCTCCAGCTTCGGGTCATACAAATCTTGAATGTTGTCTACCTTATATATGGATGTGATTATGTCATAGATAAACTTCGCGGCTTTATATTGGTCATCCGTGAGTGCCGCATCAAGCGATTTGTTTGCGTTTTCCTGTTTCGTCTGCTTGGTTATTTTACCGGTGGAAGGCAACGGATTCCCACTGTTAATGTCATTCAAGATTTCTTTTGATGTATATCCCATATCTTATTTAGTGAATGACTTTAAGGTCTTTGTTACGGAATACCGAAAGTTTCTTGGGGTCTGACTCCAACTGCACAAGCACGTTCGCACTGCCAAGCAGCTCCGAAACCACCAGCCTTGTAGTGGAGTTAATGCTGCAAGGACAAAGCAAAAAAGGGTATCTTTTGGACATCTGCTTCCAAAAGACCAGTGAGTCTACCGAACTGTTTTCCACAAGGCATACATCGCCTATCCTCAAGCTCTTTGCCATATAAAATTAGGGGGCTTTGAAAGCCCCCATACTTTTTAGAACTTCAATACAAGTCCTTCATAGTCCAATGCCCGGTTCAAGCGGTATCCCTTCTCAATTGCGTACTTGGCCAGCTCGTAGTCACCCTTGTGGTCAATGACATAAACCATGTTGTCGTTTACCGTAACGGCGTTAATCTTCTGGTATCTGTCCTCGATAATGTCCTTCTCCTTTTCAAAGTCGTTCACATCGAATACGACGGAAGCGAAGTTATGGTTTCCGATTTCGACGCAGACCATCGGGTTAATCTGGACATCCTCGCCAAGAGGGTACTTACAGAGGATTGTACGGAACCTCTGATAGAAATCTTCCTTGCCGGTAAAGAACTTGGGCTCACATACCAATGCCGTAAGTGGTGAAGACACATGCTTCATGTATTCAGCCTTGAGCTTTTCCTCGGATTCCGCGGTAGCTTCCGCACCCTGCAATACCCTGTCCTTGATTACCTTTGTCTGAACATCCAACGCCACCTTGTCGATAAGCTCAAAGAACGGCGCGGAATATTTGCGGTGCTCCGGGTCTACCACACATGTACCTACGAAATAGACCCAGTTTTTTGCCAGAAGAACCTCCGACCAACGGTTTTCAAGATTCTTCTTTTTAAGAATGTCAATCAAGTCCATCATAAGACCATGCGCTACAATCTCTTCCTCAACGAATGTCTTTCCCTCAACCTTTGGTGCCTCATAAGTATACTCGCCATCTTCCTCACCAAAATAAATGGCAAGGGATGATGTGCCGTTACCATATCCATAAGGCACCTTTCCAAATTCTACGTCATTAATTACAAGCTTCTTTGACATTGTATTTATCCAATCCTCCAAAAAAATTTAATTTTTAAGCTCATTCAATTTTACATCTATTTCATCGCACACGCGCTTCAACAGACCCTTTATGTTTTCCCTGGTCACATCCTTTTCATTTGGAAGCGTCAGGTTCATAATCTTCTCATATCTGCCGGTTTCGTCGTCCACACTTACAAGCCAAAGTCCATCCGGCTCGTTGGCAAGCGTACAGTTCTTGTTCTTGCTCTCGCAGTGGTCAAGTATGTCGTTGATAAACCCCTCGACAATGACCTGCTGGTCTGTAAGCGGCGCACCTGCCGAATCACCATAGTCGGCTTCCGGAGTTTCACCATGGGGGCCTTTAGGAAGCTTTCGGGGTCTGTCCAAAAAAACGGACAATACCACGCTTCCGACCGTGGACACGCCGAACATTGCCAACAATATAATCTTTATTGTGTTGATTTCTGTTAAAGAAAAAATACCGAAAACGGCAATGCATGCCATAATCGCCATAAGGGAATTCCTGATTACCCTAATCAATTTATACCTCCAGATTGACAATTATTTAGTAACGCCCTTTTAATCCCATTTTTCCTTGCCGGTTGCATTGAAAATCATACGCCATACCCTTTGGTCAATAATGTTTTTGTTAAGGAGCGACTCCAATATCAGACCTTTCTGTTTCAAGTTCTGCAGTTGCAAGTTGTCTATGGAACTGTTGAAGCACATCATGTATGTACGGCATACCTCCGTCTGACCCGGACGGAAAATGCGTCCACGGGACTGCGAATAAATCGTATAGTTGAACGTCCTTTCCACGTACAGATTCCATTTGCACTGCGTAAGGGTAACGGATGTATTCATAATATTGATTGAGGCAATAATAATCTTGTGCTTTTCGTTGTTCCTGAACTCGTTAATGGCTTCGGTCATTTTTTCGGGACCCATACCGGCTTCGATTACCACCGGATTATACTTTTTCAAAAGCTTTACAAGATTGTCCTTTGTCTTCGGATGGTAGTACCAGACTATTCCCCGCTGACCTTCCTCATCGACACGCTCATTCAAAACCGCTTCAATAACCGGCACTTTGGAGTTGTCCTTGAACCAATCATACTTGTTTATTCTGGACTGCAGTTCCAACGGAAACTTTTCGAACGACGGCGTATCCTTGATGCATTCAACATTTTCACACGCAAGCTGGAATATTCCAAACATGTTCATTATGGAATCCTTGACTGTGGATTCACCCGCAAGCTTACGCTGCCGGGCAAGTCCCAGCTCCTGCTTGACGAAATCCTCATATATTTTTCTATGGGTCGGGCTCATGTCCACATAAATTTCTGGAACATCATAGTCCAACGGCAGGTCAAGGCAGTCTATCATTTTCCGTTTGGACGCATAATCTTTAAGAAGCTTACGGTTAAGCTCGCCTATCTTCTCCATATCCCATCCGGCCGGATTTACGGCATAGCTGCTGAACTTGTTGCCAACGTCGTTGTATTCCTTCAACCATTCATAGTAATTTTTTCCACCGACCAATGACCTGTCAAGAATCTTTAGCTGCTCGTAAAGCTTTTCGTACTTGTCCGCCAGTGTACCGGTAAACTCATAGCGGTACTTGAAATACATAAGGTTCATATCCATTATCTCAGAACGGCGCGACTTCGGATTGGCAAGGCTGTGGCTTTCGTCCATGAACAACGCGCCGTGAAATCCCTCAAGCCATTCCTTTATAGGGACATATGATTTCTTATAATCGGTGTTCTGTGAGGGATGCGGCTTGGATTTCGTACCTTTTGCCGCGTCATAATAATAATTATTGATGCCCTTGAACGTATCATATGTCATTATCAGAATCTTGTAAGGATATTTTTCGGGGTTGAACAAATCCCTGTCTTTCAAGGAAGTAATGGAGTTTATTACAAATATCTCTTCCGGGGTAATGTTTTTTCCGAACTTGCAAAGCTCATCCTTAAGATTAAATACACCTACGCCGGTTGAAAAGATAATACATTTGTTTATGAGCTTATAGTACCTCAAATTTTCTATCATAAAGGCCAACGCCCAGCTTTTTCCAAGCCCCATAGCCCAGTTAAACAAAAATCTGTTCCGTGTCAATGCTTTCGATGTATCTTCGTACTGATAGTTCTCATAAGGCGGTTTGCCTTTTAGGGGCGGAAAATTCATCAAGTCCAGCCTGGGAAGCCTTCTTTCTTTTGATACTTCCAACTCAACCAACTGTTTTTTATAGTCTTCATAATCTTGACGGTCAAGAGCCGACAATTCAACCGCCTCACCAGAATAATTCA
>Ga0326512_10001544_pt1 | contig 17574 bp, 14 predicted proteins | sample 1_2617_0518_D_FD_203652 | JGI IMG/M metagenome (GOLD analysis project Ga0326512, IMG submission 203652) | Bovine rumen microbial communities from UC Davis, California, United States - 1_2617_0518 | ecosystem: Host-associated > Mammals > Digestive system > Stomach > Rumen | place: USA... | reverse complement strand
CGTATTTTGTTTGATTTCTTTCTTTAACATGCATTTTAAGATTAAGGTCACTTTTAGCTGCTAAAAGCTCCTCATATAAATTCTTTGCTGCTTGTCCTACAACTTCTACATTGGCTCTACTAAATACGAAAACTAGTCTCCAATTTTCTACAGGAGCTGGTTTGGAAACTTCTTCAATTTCATCCTGTATCTTTAGTAATTCGTTACCATATGTAATTATTTTACGATCGAAATAATCTAAAATATCTTTAAGTTTTAATGTTACTGCTTCTGGGTCTTCATGTATCTCGAACATTAATTTGTGGCTAAGTCTTTCTACACAGTCGTCTAGACAGTTTTGCGCTTCTCGGTGCTCTTCTGAATAAAAATCATACTTATCAATCTTTTTAGTTACATCTAGAGCAATTTCTCCGTTCTCAGGATTTACGAAACCCCATTCAAATCTGGACTTACCTAAAGTTTTAAGTTTTAGATTTAAACAAGTTAAGTTTGCAAAATCGTTTTGTATATCTGTAACCACATCAAGCCGGGATTCCAAACTCTTCTGTTGTTTTTTAAGGTCCTTGAGACCTTTAGGCTTGCCATAAAAAGATAGGCTCTTAGAAAAAGACTTTTCATTTACGTCGGTGATTATAATATAATTAACACTTAAACATGAATCGTACATTTTATATCTCCTCAGCATCTATAGCTGTTAATGCCAAATGATACATTTCGTCTGCATCCTTAACATCCTCAGGATCTAGCTTAAATACAAACGTATGATTTTTTTTATCTAAAAGAACATTATAAACTTTTTTACCTGCTGAACCCTTTATGTCAATGTAACAGTTTTTACTAAAAGTAAGATGCAACAACCATTGATCATCTGTAAATGATTTTTCTAATTTTGTCTGTAAATCGATAAGTTCTTTTTCAAGATACTCTGTATAACTGTTGCAAGCTAATAGCAATTCATCTATAGTAAGAGTCTTCTTATCGGTAGGATAGTGATAAACAGCTCCTTCTAGAGTCCATAGTAGATCCTGGTTACTATTTTCAGCAAAACCTACTAAGTTAGCAAACTCTTTAGTAGACTTCCAAGCTGATCTTTTATCGTAAATAAATTCGCTCTTAGAATTTGAAATCGCTGAAAGACCTACAATCCACTTATCTAGATAGTCTAGTTCTTTTGTAGTAGTTTTTAAATCCTTTTTAACACCGTTATTGTAGTTGGTATTCAATTTAGAATTACTTTTAGAAAGGTAGCTTATGTTTATACCTTCTATAACTATTGTATCTAAACTTAATGTAACATCACTCATGTATTTATTTAGTAGTTTTTAAGCACTATCTTCAACAGCTACTTCAAAAATCTTTTCAAAATCAATAAGAGATTAGGTTGTTACTTATTAAAAGTAACGAGGAGTTTAAATCAATGAAAATTACAGATGGGCTACTGCAAGAGTCAAAGAGAATCAAAACGCTTTCAGACTTCGAAAGTCTAGGAATAAATTACATTGTAAAGGTTGTTAATGGTAAAAAGCTCTTACCAATTTGGGTTTTTGATGAAAAGAATTCTAGTATTATTACTGCTGCTCTTTCAGTATTTCTTAATGAGGATTTGGTAAAGGATGTAAACTTTGCAACAGATCAAGCTATTGGTTTTATGTTACGTATTTCAAAAAAGCCAAAAGATTTAGAAAAAGTTGTCACAGATTTTACAGATGCAATCATTGCATACGGACAAAACTGCGAATCGGGGTGGTTTAAATCTCCTGAAATTCAACAGATTGTTAATGACGTTTACAATGCAAAAGCATTTCCAAATAAAGAATTGCACAATCTTGAAAAAGCCTTACAAGACACTAGAGCTAAAAAGTCAAAAAGCAAAAATGTAAAGACCGCAGAGTCTAATGCACTTTACAATACGCTATATAGCGATAGCACCTGGAAACTTTGCGTACCAAAAAGTTTTGAAGGAGACATTGAATTAGCAAGCCACATAGAACCTTTTGAAGATGGTGGAAAAGTATACAATAAAACTAGATGGTGTACAGCATCAAGTACTATCTACTATAAACGTTACACTTATGATAACAAAAAACCTCTTTATGTATTTCAATATTACGAGAATGGAAAATATAAAGAAGCTTGGCAGTTAGCTTTTATGGACAGTGGCATAGAGTTTATGGATAAAAACGATGCCAGAAATTACAAATTTGTTTTGGAAAATGCACCCGAAGAACTCTTAGCTAAAGTTAAAGATGTAGATACAGAAATAGACCTTGCTAAAATTTCAGCTAAATCTCATAAAGGAGAGCAAGATATAGGTGAAGCATACAGGAGAGTTAGATCTACAGAATTAGCTAAAACAATTCAAAATGAAGTTCTTGATCCTAAAGATCCTGAAACATTAAAAATTACCTCTGATACAATTCTAAAGAAAATAAGAAGATTAGCTAGTGATCAACATGAAAACAGTTTTGAGTCTATTATGCAAGAGTTACCTGTAACAAAGGTTATTATTGCTACAGATCTTGCCCAAGATCTATGCATTAAGGACAATGACAATATTAAAACTGTAATAGTTGAGAACGGAGTAACTAAACTTCCCAAGTACTCATTCTTTCATTGCTCAAATCTTGAAACTGTACAAATAGCAGATAGTGTTGAGATTATCGGTGCTTTTTCATTCAATAAATGTCCTAAACTTTCAGAAATTCACATGCCAGCAAATCTTAAAGTTCTTGAAAGTTCGGTCCTTGCACTCTCTAGGAGTGAATCTGTTTTAGACTTAAGTAATTATACATTTAAGGAACTTGGTGAAGGTGTATTTAAACAGTATACAAATCTAGAAAAAATTATACTCCCAGCAGGTTTGACAAAAATTGGTAAAAAAGCTTTCCAAGATTGCGAAAAGCTTAAGGAAGTTGTTTTACCTGAAAGTCTACGAACTATTGATACTAGAGCTTTTGCTAACTGTACATCTTTGGAAGCTATCAATGTACCTGTAGGACTTAAAACTTTAAGTACAGAAGCTTTTTATTACAGTGGATTAAGAACAATTGACCTTTCAGCTTGTTCAAAGCTTAAGCTTAATAATGGTGTATTTGCTGGTTGTAGAGAATTGCTTAGTGTAAAACTTCCACAATTGACAACTTTACCAGAAGCTACATTTGATCTTTGTGAAATGTTACAAGATATAGAATTACCAGAGACTCTTGAAAGTATTGACAATAAAGCTTTTGCTAGCTGCAAACACTTGCAAACAATTAAATTTCCTAAGTCATTAAAGTTTGTAGGAAATTATGCATTTATGAATTGTAGAAGTTTAAAGAAAGTAATAATGTCTAATAACAAACCTACAATTGCTCCGAGAGCATTCTTAGGTGCAGATATTAAGATTCTTTAAAGCTGTAGATATTTAACTTTTTTAAAAAAAGGGAAGCTTTTTTAGCTTCCCTTTTTTAAAAAGTGATCCTTGAGAGGCTTAAACTCCCGACCTCTTCGTTCGTAGCGAAGCGCTCTATTCAACTGAGCTAAAGGACCAAAAACATTTTTCTTTTCACAAATCTTTTGCAAGATTTTTCAATTGCGAAAGTTTATCTGCATATCGCCAGTCACCGTGAAGAAATGCTGCTTTTAGTATTTGAAATCTTGCTTCGTCATCTTTTGGTAGATCAAACCATTTACCGCTCATTACCTGTTGTAAAAGATCAGCCTTTTCACGAGCACTTGTATAACCAAATGTGCAAAAAACAAAATCTAAGTCGTCTTCAGTCTCTGCTGCTTTCATAGCAGCAATTATTATTTTTTTAAAGTTTCCATCCATAATGTAATCGTCTCAATACTAATATAGTATTAGTTAGCTTGTTTTTTATGACCCCAAGCGTAATCTTCGATTCTTTGCCTACTCGGATTAAGCCTACAAACTCTTTCGTGATTCATAAGTGATAATTTGTTTTTACACTCTTTTTTACAAAATCTACAAAAACAAATCTCGTTTTTCATTGCACGTTTGTTTTTAATGGTTTTACCAGGCCAAAAACCTTCAGGTTTTTCAAAACACATTTTGTTTTCTACACCATTTGTATACCATGTTTTACCCTTAGTATTTGTGTTTCCAAGTTGTGGCTTATGAGGAGGCCTCCAACCCTTTTCTTTAGCTAGCTCACTCATCTTTTTTCGATACTCACTACTTTTATGTGTTTTTGAATTACTCCCAAGCTTAAATCCAGGCGGACATTCAAAAGCTCTAATGTGTGTACCGTCTCTATAAAAATGTCTCATACCTTTTCTTAACCCTCCTTTATGGTTTTCTCTCAATTTTTTAGATCTTTCTATTTTTAATTTTTCGTAAAAACGACTTGACATTTTATATCTACCGCTGATGCAAAGGAACCACATAGCATTGTACATTTCAAAACTTGGATAAATCTTTGTTAAAAGTTGATGACAAAAGAAGTGCTCTCTAGCTGTTAAAGGAACGATGTTTGATTTTCTTTTTATCCAATTTGGAAACAAAGATCTTGGAAGGATGTGATGGAATTCAAAGTATTGATTTGGAAAATTTTTTCTTTGATTTTGATTTTTTGGTCTTAAACCTAGCTTTTGTTGATTTTTTGCTGCAGAGATTATCTGCATGTAGATGTGCCTATAATTCATACGCTTTTTTCTCCTTTTACGTGATTGGTACGTCACGATAAAACAATTAGTACAAAAAGAAAAAAGCAGTTAGAAAGGTCGCGTATATAACCTTTCAATGACGAGTACCAATCGTCACTGTCCTGCTAATATTTTATACGAGTTTTTTCTCGAACGCAAGTATTTACACCTTGCAGCTGAAGCTATTTGGTTAAAAAGGATCTTCAGTATTTCTTCCCTTATACAGGTGGTAGGATTCGGACCCACGAAATGACGGTTCCAGAGACCGTTGCCTTACCACTTGGCTACACCTGTGTAAACATTAAAAAGACCGAAAGGCTGCGAGTTGTAAATAAAATACATTCGCGGTTATAAGCCGCGAAGATTCAGTTCATGTAAAAAATAGGAACAACTTATGCTAGATCTTTTTAATGTTTTAAGCAGTAGAAGGGAATCGAACCCTCATGTAATCCTTGGCAAGGACTCATAATAAGCCATTATATGACTACTGCATATAAAAGAGCAAGAGGTAAGATTCGAACTTACAATTTCGACCTGGATAGCCGACGTGATACATCCAACTGTCACTACTCTCGCAAGAAACGAGGAGCTGCTGTATCAGCTTTGGGCTACCTCTTATATTCACCCGTAAAGCTACTCAATCGTTTTAGGGAGGGGAAATAAACGATCTTTCGAGAACTTGGAACTTAATCCAGTTTCTGTAAACTTTCCAGTTTTTAACGTTAAAAGAATATACAGCTTCAATTAACTAGGTCGGAACTTACCTTACACTTTTCAATATAGAAAAGTTTTTTACCGGAGCCTGAGTGAATTGAACACTCGCTACGCTCATCACGTAGGACGATTTTCAAGATCGCTACCCATGCCAACTAGGTGTTAGACTCCATTACAAAAAAAAGCGGATTGTATTAACGTCGTGTTACCACTACACCAATCCTCCACGAATTGGAGGACCAAGGAATCGAACCCCGGACTACGGCTTATGATGCTTTAAATAGGAACAATCTATGCTTTTTTCCAGAACTTACCCGAATCGAACAGATGATTTTGGACTTGGAAACCAACGTGTTACCACTACACTAAAGTTCTATTTTTGGCGATGTATAAAAACAGTAAAACTTAATCGCTAGCTACAAACCTGTATTAAAAGCTACAACTGAATCTTGCTTTACTACAAGCTCAAGTTTTTATTGGGCCAGGAGGGATTCGAACCCCCAATGCCAGAGGCCACGGATTTACAGTCCGCTGAGCAACCAGTTGCTCGACTGACCCATTTTAAAAAAGTCGGCTCGAAGGGATTTGAACCCTTAGAATGATGATCCTAAGTCACCCGCGTCTGCCAATTGCGCCACGAACCGTTTTCAAGATTCTTATGCTTACTCCTACATTCGACCTTTACTCTTTCGATGCATTAGTCCGTTTAATATTCGTTTCAGCCTGCTTAAAGGTGCAGCAATCTTCTAAACGAAACCTTTCAAGAGGTTATCCCGAGAGGAATTACCCTTACTCAACACCTCAAAAGCAGTATACCGAATTTGAATCGGTGCTTTCAGTTTGGAGGACTGACGTGCTAGCCGCTAACACTAATACTGCATGTAAAAGTCGGTCGAGAGAGAATCGAACTCTCACTCTTTTCAGAAGCTGCTTTTGAGACAGCTGCGTCTTCCATTTCCGCCATCGACCGAAATGTTTTAGAGAATAAAAAAAGGAACCTTTTTTAGGTTCCTTGTAATTCTTTTTTACTCTCTTTAAAGAATACAAGGAATCATACTTTCAAGCCTCCGAGCCAATATGATGACTGAGACAAGGAATATGAATATCCTAAAGAGAGGATAGATAGCTGATTTGTTTTTACGATTGTGTTATTTGTTTTCTTACAATTGAAAATCATAATCTACTCCTTTCTCTTTAATTTTGTATATTTGTAATATAGTTAGTGGAAAAAGAAAAATTTCCATTAACTTTTTAAAAAACTTTTACTTTACCTTAGCAGAAGACTTGTTTACAAGTATATCCAAAGCTGTTAACCAATTCGAAAGGTCCTTCTGAACAATTTCGTCGTAAACATGATTCGCAAACCAAGTAAAAATTGCTCCTCGTTTTGCAACAATTTGCTGGTCTCCGTAGAAGAGTGTTACTGTTTGTTCACAACTTGAACCACTGATGCAGCAATCAGGAATTTCAAAACGATATTTCACATTTGTTTTAAAGTTTTTATTCCGAATTGTAATCTTTTCCATGTTATTTTGTACCTCGCATAATAATATAGGTATTGACTTTCTTATTTTTTCCAAAAACTTAAAACTTTTAACTAACTTTTAATAAAAGGTAAGAAACTAAACTTTTAGTATTTAAAGGAGAAAAAAATAAGATGAGGAATCTTAAAGAAAATACATTTGAAAGTTACTGGTCAAACGGAAATGCAGAAGCTCTTAAGAAACGTTTCCATGAAATTTGTTCAGAGTTGGGTGTTTGGACAAAAGATGATAAAGGTTGTGAAAACTTTGGTTTATACCTAAAAATAGGTAAAAGTTATTCTGATGACGATGAGCTTCATTTACGTATTGTTTCCCCAAAATACTACTTGTCTAGTAATGGTGCTGATATATGGGTTAGTCCAGACAGTACAGAGGATTTTGACGAATGGGTAATACAGTACATTAAAGAATACTCTTGGTTGTTTAACGAAGGATCTTTTCCTGAAGCTTACAAGCATTTAGTAAAATCTGAAAATCCTGAGCCTTGGAATACTTTCATAGCTAACGAAGGTAGATTTAGAAAAGCATTAGGTGATGCTTTTAAGTCTCCAGAATGTAAGTACATCACTTTAGATGAGCAGTACGATCTTTATGGTGAAGTTCAATTCGAAGTTAATAGTGTATCAGGTTCAGATGACGAGCTTGCAATTAACATGACCTGGGAAGAAAGTAGTAATCCAGATAGTTGGACTACTTTTAAGTTTGATAGAGATTTAAATTATACTGCTACAATGAACGATGAAACTGTTACAGGCCAAGGTTATGAAGATGCTGCAAACCAGTATGTTTTAAGAATTGCAAACAAATATGCTGAAGGAGAATTTGCAAAAGATTACGAACCTGAATGTTACGAACTTAGAGTTTATTTAAGACAGGATTTCTATACAAAAGCTTCTAAAAATATTTGGCAAGGAATTGAAAGTATCTTAGAAGACAATTGCAGTACTTATACGAATTATCAACCTGAGGATTGGGTAGACGATAGAGCAGCTGTTTGGAATAGTGTAGAGGTAGACGACCTTAAACGTGTATTGAGCTGGTTGAAAAAGAGACGCTCAATTCCAAGAATTGAGATTTGGGATGAAAACAAAAATAATGTAACTTCTCAATTCTGGACACCAAAGGTAAAGGAAAGTACTAAAATATTGGAAGATAGAAACTACGTTGTTGTAAAACTTCTTGATTCTGAAGATGATGAAGCTAGAGCCGTACTTGAATCTTACGGAGGTCAGTTAAATTACAGAGTTTGGTCCATTTCTAAAGAAAACGTTCAAGATGTTAAAGAAGAAATAGATGATTGGGAAAACAGAGTAGCTTTTTACTCTTCTTATAAGAATATTTCAGGAAGATTTGGTAAAAAACTTAAAGAAGATGTAATTTTACATTTTGATTTGGAAGATGGTACTCACAAAGCAATTCCATTTAAGTCTGAAGAAGATGCTTTAAATTATATGGATAGTGATGACTTCCCAATTGGTGAATGGGTTGGAGATTATACTATTGAACCTGCTGATAGTGCGACTGTAAGCGATAGTAATGGTGACGAAGATGACTATGATGAACCATTCTACATTTTATTAGATGATAGTTTTCATAAAATTCAGGAATATATAGATGCAATTTCAATTTATAAAACTATACACTTTTCTAATAAAGATGATGCTATAGCTTACGCTTTGGGGCACCCTGAAGTTAAATATGTACAGGAAATGTTTGGTCCAGATCTTTGCGATTGCTACGAAGGTGACTTTGTTTGGGAAAGAGGTCAAGAAAGTACAAGTCTTAGTGAATCAGAAGAGTCTGAAGTTTCATTTAAAGAAGATGTTTTTGATTTTACAGACTTTGACGAAGATGAAGACACTTTTGAAAATCTTGTAGCAGATTTTAAAGCAATGCGTGTTAATCAAGAAGAGCTAGATGCTTTAGGATTAAAAATTGAAAACTCTACTTACGGTCCTTACGGTATCTATTCTAGCGGAAACGGTATACCAGATATTGTTATATATGATTTTGAAACTCCATTTAGAGTTAAACCTTATCATTATAAAATTAGCATTTGTCAAACTCAGGAAAACGTTAGAAGTGAAAAATTGTACAACGAAGTCTACGAGTATCTTTTACAAAAAGATGAAGAAAGTACTAAAGAACTTTACAAAGGAAAAACTTTTAAAAGAAATCCAAAAAGGGTTAAAGAGTCTAGGTGTTTTAAAAAAGGACAAGTTTTTGAAGGAAGAAACGGGAGACTTTTTATCAAAAAACAAGTAGCGCCTGATACATACCTTGTTAATTATTCGGACTTCCTTTTACCATCCTTAAGCTTTACTGAGTGGACTTTTTCAGATGATGAATTGGAGAAAGCTATCAGAAAGGTTCAATCGGGTGAACAGCTTATATGGGATCATTTTCAGGAAAAAAGGATCGTCAAAAGAGTCAAGAAGCTTATTTAAATCATTGATAATTAAATACAAAAAAAAAAATGAAAAGGTAGTAAAGAAAAAAGGAGCTAATTTTTAGCTCCTTTTTTTAAACCTTACTTAAATTGCTTTCTCCACATACTCATAAGTACACTGTATATTTCTGTACCTTTGTAGTTTTTAATTACTCCGTAAGAACCTCTATTTTTTAAAGTTCCATCATCATTTAAGATTGGTTGTATTGCTGCTTTAACATCCTCTGGGTATTTTGCCAGTAGTTGTTTGAGTTTAATTACATCATCAATAAGATCTGTAGGACCTACAGCAACAGGTTCCTGAGTAGTCGGATTTGAAGCTTCTGCTTTTGCAGGTTTGATATAACTTACCCAACCTAAATTAATATACTTTTCGTGCATTTTAGTTCTGAATTTATCTTCTTGGTAGGTTGCTTTACTAATATCAACTTTATCACCTTCTTTAAATCCTTTTCCACATACAAAGTAGAATTGATTACCAGCTTCGTTTTCTGCAACATACTTGTAACATTCTCTTCCACTGTTCGCTATAAAGCTATTAACACTTTTAATCGTTACAATTAAATGCTCAAAAGTATCTCCAATTTTATAACTACCAAAAATTTTTGTTGATCTATCTTCTGTTTCCTTGTCAATGCATTTTTCAAAGCTAATGTACAAACCGTTTAAACTGTCATCTCCAGTAATTGTTACATTTGTTAATGTAATGTGATCGTTTTCTTCTATGCTGTATCCAGCTGGTTTTGTAAAAAAGAATACCAAGCCAGTTTTCGGATCTGAAGCTCTTACAGCTGTAGTACCATCTCCGCAAAACTCTACAATCAAATCGAGTTTTTCGAATACATCACCTTTAACATATCCTTGATGAGCCTTTAGATATTCAGCTTCATGCTCTGCTCGTTGTTTTGCTTCTTTTTCTGCTTCAATACCTCTTATAGCACGCATAACGTGAGGATAAACTTTAATTGCATCCGAAGGATCGACAAAATCGTGATCCTCAAAAAGGCTTAAATCAAGATCTTCTGGATGATCGTATAACCATTCAAGTATTTTTGGAATACTTGAATCAGTTAAGAAATCGTGATAAGTTTTTACAGCTAAACAATCTCGGTAATTTTTTACCAAGTAAATAGGTTTGTCTCCGAAAGTATTCTTTTCTGCAAAATGAATTTCTGTATAAGGTACATACTCTGAGTTTAGGTTTTCTTTATCTGCCATTAAAGCTAATGCAATCAATTCATCTGCGTGAATTGTATAAACATCTGAACTGAAGAATGCATTCATTATGTTTTCAAAAAGCTGGTAATCTGCATCTCTTGCTCTTATAGCTCCAGACTTTACCAATACCTGAGCGTTGTGTAAATCTTCAAAGTTTTTGTAATTATCTCTCTGAATTAATTGTTTGTTTAGCAATTCTTGTTCCAAAGTAGCTACAGCTGAAATAACATCATCTGTGTAATCTGGAGTAATTACTCCAGCAAGCAGATCCTGAATATGCTTAACAATTTTCTTTTGAGCAGATATCAAACTTATACGATTGTACTTTTTATAATTGATTTTATTTACATACTCTACGAGCCAAGTGTGAATGTTTAAGTTAAATCTTCTACGATCTATATCCTCTTTTGTTACACCTTCGTATCTATCCTTTTCAGAGGTATTTAAGCTTTCTAAAGCCTTAATTAATTGATCGATTAACAAGAAAGGAATTTTAGTGAATTTATCAACACATGTATTACCGATAAGCTTGAAATTATCATACAAATTAGCCTCATCGCTTGTAGCGTCTGAAGTACCAATCCTGTGTACGATAACACCAGCGTTTCTTTGTGTTTTACCCGCTTTTAACTTTTTACAGTGATCACATTCAATTGTAATTTCACCACCATTTCTTCTTGAAACTCTTTTGTAGAATGATTCAGGAATAACTACATTTTTTGACCAAACTGTGTTAAGAGTTAAACCAGCCTTTTGACGAGTTACTGTACCAACAACTTCCCATTCATCATCTTTAATTTCAGCTGTAATAGTTACACGAACTTGTGGGATAGGAATAGCTGTAAGCCAATCCTGATTTTCAGTTTCAATAGGTGGAAGTACTTCAGTTGTCCAATTAAAAGTACTTCCGGTACCTACTAGCGCATTTTTTAAGTTATTTAATTTACGTTCAAGCTTTGGATACTCACTTTCTGGAATATCGTAAGAGCGTGAAAGCATGTTTGAAATTTCAGATTCTGTAAAATGCTTACGTCTTATATTACGAATTTCTGAAGAGCTGTATTGTTTATTCGCAATCATTTTTTTCTCCTGCAATAGCAACTTAATAAGTAAAAAAGGAGCAGAAAAATCTGCTTCTTTTCCTTTCAATACTCTCCTTTAGCTAATTCTACATTTTTAACCATTTTGTAAAGCATGTGCTTATCTGTAATACCCTGATCAATTTGGATGTTGTGAGCTATCTCAAGCATCTTTCTGTAAAGAGGTCCTGGCGTCCTTCCAAACTTAATCAAATCATTTCCGGTTAAGATTGGTTTCGGAATTTCCATTCCTATAGCTTTAATTACTCTTTCATCTTTCATAATTTCAGCTACACAACCTCTTTCATCAAAACCCTCAAGTTTAATTGCACCTCTTTCATCTGCTAAAGCAACCATCATAATCTCTTTGAAATGTGGATGCTTAACAAACTTTAAGATATCATGAAAATGGGATCTTTTACTGAGCTCGTGCGCTTCCATATGATGAGCAACCATACTGCAAATAAAATGAGTTTCTTCGTTACTCATTTTCAAAGCTTTACAAAACTTTTCTGCAGGTTCGATTCCTCTTTCTGAATGCTCAGTTACAACTGGGATGTCCTCTTCAAGAATTTCTTTTCCATCAAACATGAAAGTTTTTGTTCTTACACCTTGATGCTGACAGTAGCACTTTCCGAGATCATGAAGTAGAGCGCTAAGCTTCAGGAGGAAAATTTTCTCTTCATCTAAATCCATTTCCAATTCAGGAATGTTTGCACCTTCAAAAATAATCTTATGCATTTCAGCAAAAGTTAAAAATGTGTGTGCCAAAACAGATCCATGCTCAATTGGAATGTAACTTCTAAAGTCTTTCTGCTCCCAAATCCACTCTTCTTTACCATCTGGATTTAAGAAAATAGACCCTTCTGCGTGCCATCTCCAAGCCTGTTCAATCGTATCCATTTCTGTAAAAATATCAAGCAATCCAACAACTTCAAAAACTCGAGCTGCGTACGCAAAATGGAATGCTTCTGATCTGTATGTAAAGAACTTACCTGCAATAATCTGCTTAAACTCTTTGAGCATTCTTTCTTTTGATACTTCAGAAAAGTCCAAACCTTCGCAAGCTCTTTTAATTTCTTCTGTATCGTAAGCAGCTGTAAAACCTGTCTTTGCCAAAAAGCGAACAAATCTAAATGCACGTAACGGATCCTCTTTCAACCGCTCCTTTGGATCACCTACAAAACGTAAAGCTTTCTGTTCAATGTCTTTTTGACCTCCAAAAGGGTCAACGATGTTTCCATCTTTAGCTTCGTACATTGCATTGATTGTAAAATCACGTCTTGAAGCATCCTCTTCCAAAGTTGCTTCTAAAGAAACCTCTGGATGTCTTCCTTTCGAAACATCTTTTCTGAAAGTTGCGATTTCAATTTCTTCTAACTTTCCATTAATTTCAATCAATGGCATTGTAACGCCAAACTGTTCTGCATTTTTAGAAACGTTTGAGAATCTTGAAAAGATTTTGTGGAGTGCCTCGGGGGAAGCCGATGTCGTAATGTCCCAATCGTGAGGCTCTTTTCCCATCAATTTATCGCGTACACATCCTCCGACAAAGTAAGCTTTAAAACCAGCTTCTTCAATTGGCTTTAGAACCTTTTCTATTAAATAATCTTTCATTAGTATCCTCAATTCGGTTTGTTAATTTTCAAGAATAGCTCTTATCTGTTGAATTTGATTCTTTATTGTATTCCTATACTGAATCATTCTTTGAAGTTCCTGCTCGGTTATTTGAATATCGTATTTTTTAACATCGTTAATCCAATCAAAGTAGATATTCAACTCGTTTACATTGTACTCAAGTTGCTTAACAATAAAATTCCAATCCTGATTTACTGATGCAGTTTCTAACATTTTATCAAAATAATTATCGTAACGACCAAGTCTTTTATCGAGAGCAGATAAATCTATTTTTGCTTCCTTAAGGAGATCGTTGACTGTTATCAACCTTGAAAAGTTTTCTTGCAATTGATTTGCTTGTAACAAAAAAATTTTTGCATCTTGTGAAATCATTTTCTAACCTCCTTTAATTTAGTCTCTCGCATGTAATGTAGCTGAAAACCTTTGGACCACCTCCAAATCCGTAACCATAACCTTCAAAATCATTTATAATGATATCTGAAATATGGTCAGCATTTGCTTGGACCATTACAGTTGCATCTCCAAAACCGTCTGCAATAGCTTTATCGCAAAGCTCTTTCAGTTTGCTTACTGTCATTTCCTCGTTTGCCATGATTTAATCCTCCGAATAGGATTGAATAGTTACAGAACCTAAAGCCTTTTTATCCCAATAAAGAACAGCTTCTGAAGAATACAGATCGTTCCCATTGCTTAATCCTAAATGCTCGCAAACAACCTTTTCAATCAGACGCTCCATCTGAAGATTTGGATTTTCAAGGAGCTTTTCCTGCTCTTCAATTTTTGCTTTCAGCTTTGCAATTTCTTTTTCCTTATCTTCGATAGCTTTCTGAATTTGTTCCTTAACATCTCTCTTTGGAGTCATATATTTACAAGCAATCTGCTCAATATCTTTTGCGCGAGATTCGGAAATCTTTAACTTTCGAACTTCAGAATAAACGTCCCAACATTCTGCCATTTTCTCGTACCTCTCAGTTATAATATAGGCTCTCTTTGAGTGAAAAGTTTAAAATTATTAGATTTTTTTAAGTTTGTTTGAACTTTCCTAAAAAATAATAACTATAATATTACATGTAAAGGAGGTACGGTATGATTAGTAATTGTTTAATAGAAGCAGTTAAAGCTAAAATTAAAGATCCGAAAAATGTTACAATTCATGTATTTCCTGCAAAAGTAAACGGTCATGGAATATTTCCACACTTTTGGTGGTCGGTTGGTGATCAAGGTTTTGATTTTAAAAAGGAAAGCAAAACAAAGCAAGTAATCCTTTTTAAAGGAAATATTCGCTCTTATAAGAAATCAACTTATATAGAGCATTTAACAACTCTTTATCGCAGAGCTCTAGAAAAGGATTTCGAGAAAAAAGGTTTGTTAAATCCATTTGACGCTTACAGATGGCATTATGGAAAACCAACAGGCCAGGAAGCAAAAGTTTATTACATTAACTATACAGATTCCGAAGGTAAAGTTTGTGTAAAGCTTGTGCATGCAAAAGACTTAAATCGTTACAACATTGTAAATTGGATGTCTGGTAATGATGAAGATACAGATGAGCTTTTACTAAACAGTGAATTTATAAACGAAGATGGTTTGAGTATTGAGTGAACTACTAAGAGGCTAAAGCTCCAAAGGTTTAGAACGTGAAACTCTGCTAAAAAAAGGAGCTCATTAGAGCTCCTTCCTGTTTTAAGCAGACGCTCTCTTAAATTTTAGTTTCAAAATAGCAGATTCGGGAACACCTTTTTGTCTTAAGAATCTTTTTAACTTATCGATGTTTTGTTTGTCTGAAAGATCTTCATCGTAAGCTACTGCATAAGGCTCTCCACGACTATCCTTTAATAGCCCTTTCTTAGGATCATCTACTCTATAAGCTACAACAACTTTAGCTAAACCTTCCTCAGAAATCTCATTTAATTTACCTTTCTTAGATTTTTCCTTACAATCTTTACTATCGCATTCGCTCTTTGCTAGACTCTGATCAATGTCTGCTTTCCATCTTTTCTTAAGGCCCGGTAAAGCGCGGCTATCGTAAGATTCCCAATTATTTGGTTTTCCTTTTACATCGTCGTTGAAGAATAGAACTCCATCTTCCTTAAACCATCCGCAAGTATGCCCTTTGTAAGTTAAGTACTTTTCTTCACTACCTTCTTCCTGTAACCTTGAAGATTTTCCTTTTGTAGATTCGTAAAAATCCTCTTCCTCATCGCTGTTATTGTACTGATTGTTGTAGCAATCAGAGCACATACCGTAATGATCAATATCCCACTCGTCGCATTCCTGACCGCATTCTGGACAAGTAGGTGCTTCGTAGAAACTGTAAGGTCCATCACAATCGTAAATTGTACCTTCTTTTGGTTTGTCAGCATACTTTACAATCATTTCATCAGTGAAAACAGTGTGCATTAAATCGTAAAGAAGAGCTGTGTAAGCATCTTCATCACCGCCGACATTTCTAATTCTAGCGAGGATTGGTTCAGCTTCTGGAATGTTTTCATCCAACCAGTTTGCATAAGAACTTAAATCATTTGCCCAACCTTCAAGTCCATAATTATTGTCAAATACGTCACCATCGTTAAACCACTTATAAATCAATTTTGTAGTTGCGGTAACAGCTTGTGACATCATGTTTTCACCTTCGCCAGTAGCTGGCAAAAAATCCTTTTCTACTCTATCTGTGGCTGGGTCTGAAAAGTCTTCCCAATTGTAATGAGGTGTTGTTTCACTCTCGGTTAATTTTCTCATATTTTTTGCTCCTCTTTGCATCATTATTTTCCTCCTAGTACCAGCAAACTAAGATGTCTGCTTTAAGATCTGACCAATCGTCATCATTCTCATCTTTTGATTCATTGTATTGATTCAAATATGCTTCTGCTTCTTCATCTTCAAGCTGCAAGAATCCGTAATAGTACAAACCATCTACTGTAGCAAAACCAACTTTTAAACCGTTTTCTGCGAAAAAGTCTTTTACAGCTTCAATGTCAGACCAGCCTACATAATTTCCTACAACGAGTGGTAAATCATAAGCTAAAGTCTGAGAGCGCTCAACATAATCTATAGAATTTTTGTCAAGAATTTTCTTAATTTTTATTCTATATAATCTGTGTGTAGTGTCGCTAAGACTCGGGCTTTCAACAAATGCTTCCTTGATTGATCTTTTTGTAGACTCTTCAAACTTTCCTGGAATGTCGATGATTAAGTCTAGAGCACCAATATCTTTTGCAATATCGTTTACCTGCTCAGCGTAGTTAGCTAATGCATTGAAATATACTTTTGTTTTTGGACAGTTAGGATTGTCCTTGAATTTATACAACATTTTTAATGCACCTTTAAGTGAATGTCTACCGAGTTGTGCATCATCAACCATCATATCGTAACCTTCAATGACATCGCTAAGTGCTTCATAAGGATTATCTTTACAATCAAGACCGTACAACCCTTTTTCTTTACCACTAACAAGTTTATCGTAAATTGGTCTTGCATCCTCTAGATTTGGATTACCATTATCATCGCAAATAAATTCGCTATATCCATCACTCTCTTCAATATCAACAATGTAAGGACCATCTTGTGGATCCGAATCAATAATTTCGTCAAAGAATTCTTCCTGATTTACATAAGCTAAATCGCTCATTCCTCTTTCTGCTGCACTTTTGTGAATGTAATCAGCTTTTTCGCTATTTTTGTAATCCTCAGGATACATCTCTTCAAAACCACCATCTTCGATAGCGTTTAATTCGTCTGTATAGTCTGGCTCATCTCCATAATACAAGTCATCTATGTTTTCTGACAATTTTTTCATAAACACCTCTTCCTAAATTAGGTAATTAATCTTGAAAGGTTGCTGTTTTATCTTTTTTACAAAAATACTAATTTTTTTAAAAACATATCAAAGAGGAAAAAACATGAAGAAGATATTAAAAGAAAGTGAAATTTCAAATCCTTATGGATTCACATACAGAAACACCATAATTACCGATAAGTTTGGTAATTATTGGACAATGGATACTTGGGTAAATGGTTCTTCAGAACCTTACGAAAGTTTTGACGATGCTGAAGCAAGTATGTTGCAGTGTATGGAAGATTGTGGACTTCCAACAGCAGAGGATGTGCCTGATGCAGAAGATTATGCTTATGCATTCACTAAGTATGCAGTAACTGTAGTTCCAAATTACGTTATCGGATACAAACCAATAGCAGCTGCTTCAAATAGCAAAGGTAGAGTTCAGTCTTTTACATTTGATTTCGTAATTACAGATCCAACTCTAGGAAGTATTGAAGAAGCTCGTGA
>Ga0326512_10001543_pt1 | contig 17576 bp, 14 predicted proteins | sample 1_2617_0518_D_FD_203652 | JGI IMG/M metagenome (GOLD analysis project Ga0326512, IMG submission 203652) | Bovine rumen microbial communities from UC Davis, California, United States - 1_2617_0518 | ecosystem: Host-associated > Mammals > Digestive system > Stomach > Rumen | place: USA... | reverse complement strand
ACTTGTAACTGTATTAGGAATAATTGTATTCTTACAACCAGCAATTAATTCATTTGTTGATGTATTAATGATTGCATTGCAATTATTTCTTGAATCATATGTTGCGTTGTTACTGTCAACTGTTATACTTGTCAAACCATAACAAGTACTGAAAGCATATTGACCAATAGTTGTAACTCCACTGCCAATAGTAAGACTTGTCAAACCACTACAACCACCGAAAGCACTACTACCAATGGTTGTAACACTATTTGGTATTGTTAATGTACCAGTCAAACCAATACAAGTATTGAAAGCACTTTGACCAATACTTGTTACACTATTTGGTATTGTTAATGTACCAGTCAAACCATTACAATATTGGAAAGCACTAATACCAATGCTTGTTACACTATTTGGTATATTGATACTTGTTAAAACACTACAACTATTGAAAGCACTATTACCAATGGTTGTAAGATTTTTCGGCATTTTCACATTTTTTAAAGATAAACACGAATAAAAAACAGAACTGCCTATGACTGTAACAGTATCAGGAATTTTAATACTTGTTAAATTATTACAATTATAAAAAGCATTATCACTAATACTTGTGAGACCATATGGTAATTTAACACTTGTAAGACCATTACAATATTGGAAAGCACCATTACCAATGCTTGTAACACCACTTGGTATATTGATACTTGTTAAAACACTACAACCATAGAAAGAATAACTATATATAGTTGTTGTGTCAACAAGAGTGTATTTAACAATGTGTTCACCAGTTGTATCAAATGTATATGAATCAACAACATTTGGTTGAACAACACCATCAATCTCCATTTCATTAATCCTACTTATTGAACCACCATTTAATATTTTTGTTGAACTGCTTGTGCTTGTCACATTAAACTTAGCAATAATCTTTGTTCCACGGTATGGTGTATAATGTGTGTTATTTTCATCATTACATACACTTACATTTGGTAAAATTAAGTCCTGGCTGTTCATATATGTGTTATATGCTGATTGTGTAGTAAATTTCTTTAAGTATTTTCCCATTTTAGTTATATATGTTTATTTGCTTATTCCTTACATATAAATAGTGTTGGAAATAGAAAAATGTGACACGTCTTTTTGGACATATCACATTTATTCACACACAAAAAATACCTCTATTCTTCGTTTTTCATTGACATTGGTTTTTTATCTGTCATTTTATCTATTTCAGTTTTCCAATTTTCATAGACACCGCACATTCTCTGAAACTTCAATGCCACATCTCTTGTAATTTCCAACTCGTCTTTTCCACCCCAGAAATAACACCCATTAGGATATTTTTTATAAGAAAACTGAAATCTTGCATCTTTCATTGTTGGTATTTCTCCGGAAAATGTTATATCATTATCGTTTTTATAATAAAACATTGGAGTTTTAATTCTTGAAAAATCAGCACCAAATTGATTTCTTGCAGATTCCATGCTTGTTTCTAAGATTTCGTCTTGTTGTGTATAAGGCACACCATTTTGATGTGGATTAAACCATTCGCTATTTTCACCTTGTTCTTCCTCGTTTAATGCATTTCTAAAACGTTTAAACACTTCTCTAATATCGTTATTCATATCTATTATTATAAAACATTATTCTGTATATCCGTGACCCATCCATGTATGTCCAAACATTTCTTGATAGGTTTTACGTTTTGGTTTATTTTCATTTTTCTTTTCTTTCTGTGATTCTTTAACAACAGTTTCTTCATCTTTGATTTCTTCAATAAAACTCAGATTTTCATCTATTTCATTAACAACTTGTTCTACTTTTTCTTGAACCACATTTTCTTGTTCAACCTCAACGTTTTCTTCATGTTTTGGTTGTTCAACATTTTCTATTTTTTCTTCGGCAACTACATTATTTTCTTTAACCTCAACTTGTTCTACTTTTTCTTCTTTAATTTTCTTGGTTGTTTGTTTTGTATTTGTCTTTTTTGTTTCTTTCTTTGCCATAATAAAATATTTAAATCATTATTAATAAATAGTTAAATTTATCTTAAATCTCTATATGTTTCAAACTCATCAGAACATAGTGCTTCACATCTCATTTTAATAAGTGCTTCATCTTTTATCTGTCTTACACGTTCTTTTGTCAAAGACATTTCCTTACTTATTTCTTCCAGATTCTTTTCTCTTTCATTGTTACCAAGCCCAAAAAATAGCATAATTATTTTCTTTTCACGTTCTTCAAGACACGTTATCAAATCCTCTATTGCACTTTGTCTACTTTGTAGATTTGTCATTTTCTTTTCAAATTCTTCATTGACATTATCTTCAAAGTTATTGTTGTCAACAAGATTAACTATTTGATAATCATCCATTATGTTATATTCACAATTACCCTTATATTGGTCTATACACTCATTAATACTTGCTTTTATCCACCACACAGCATATGATGAAAATTTAATGTTTCTTGATGGGTCAAACCTTTGTGCTGCTTTAATTAATCCAATATTTCCTTCTGATATTAAATCAGAAAATGATACATCTGTTTTACTTCTGTATTTTTTTGCAATTGACACAACAAACCTTAAATTATGTTTAACCAACTTATCCAAAGCATCTTTATTTCCATCTCTAATTTTATGTGCCAAATCTACTTCTTCATCATGTGTAAGACGTTTTTTATATCTATTAACTTCTTCAAAGTATGTGTCTAATTCCTCTATGTGTTCATATTTTCTAACCTCATTTGACATTTCTTTTAAAGTTTAACAATTTATTTTAACTCAACCTTGCTTATATTATTTTCTTTTGTAACAACTATAACTTGGTCATGGTAATCAACTAATGTTGTATCGTGACAAATATGTATAATATTATCATAGTTTGGTAACATTCGTCTAAACAGTTTAAATACGTTTTCTGAGTTTTCAGAACTTACACCTGATAATATTTCATCCAAAACCAAAGTACTACTCTTAGGTAATGTTGCAACAGATGCTAATGCTGAACGTAATGCAATACTTGAAATTGTACCTTCCCAGCCACTTGCTGCAATGCCCAAGTCCATTTTAACACCGTCTCTTAACAAATCAAGACAAATCTTATTATTTTCATCAATTGAAAGTTTTACCTCAAAATCACAAAGACCATTCAATAATCTTGCTATCTCATTATTCAATATCGGTAATGCCTTTTTCAACACTATTTTAATAATACCGTTCTTTCCTACTAATTCCTGATAAATAGACCAATTTCTGATTATTTTTTCTTCTTCTTGAATTTTTTCAATAATTTTATTTCTTTTGTCTATTTCTTTATTGTAAGTTTCTGCCTCATTCTTATAATTTTGTATTTCTATTATTTTTTGTTCCTTGATATTTGTTTCAACACGTATATTTTCATCAATAATTCTTAATTTGTTGTCAATTTCATTATTATAACGAATATTTTCCTTATTTGTTTCTATTTCCTCTTTTTGACGTGCTAATTCAGTTAATTGGAGTTTAATATTATCAATCTGAACTTTAATTGCACTCATTTCCGGTTTCAAACGGTTAAGTTCGTTTTCTTGCAACTGTTGTTGTTCCATCTGTGCAATTTCTTTTGTGATTTCTTCCAATAGTTTCTTGTTTTCAACACCCTTGTCAATATATTGTTTAATTAGATTATTGTTTTTCTCAATAAAAGCACTTTGTTCAATTAATTCTATTTCATGTCCACAAGTTGGACATATTTTCTTTTCAATTAATGATTCAATTCTTTTAATATCGTCTTTTAATGCATTTATTTTGGTTCTTAACTCTGCTTGTTCAATTTCAATATTTTTTCCATCATTGACTTTTTTAGTGTATATATCCTTATCAAAAGACACATCTTTGATTTCCATGTACCTTGCTTTTTTAACCGACATTTTACCACGATTTGTGGTTAAATCATCAGTTAAATATCTTATTTTGTTTTCAATCGTTATAACATCTGCTTTTATAAGTGATTCTTTGATTTCTTTTCTATTTTTAATTACTTCAAGTTTATCATTATTATATTTAATAATGGCATCATTAGCAACTTTCATAGCGTCTTGTGCTTCTATTGTGGCTTTATTGTTACTTTCAATAACATTCTTCATATCACTTATTTCAGATTCAAGTGTGGCCTTATTATAAACGTTTGAAACAAACGGTTTACTTTCTTTTTTCCACAAATCCTTCGCTATTTTTTCTTTTTCCTCAATAGACAATAAGCCCAACCAACGAGAAAATAATTTTCCCTTATCGGTTTGGCCCATTCTTAATAAATTACCCAATGAATATGCTGTTGCTGAAATAACAAGGTCAAAATCTTCAATATTACCAACCGTTTCCTTGATAATATTATTTGTTTGTGTACCACTTTCACCTTCACAATTTTCTATTTCCTCATAGCAACCGTTTATTATTTTAAAATACTCTACTTTTTGTTTTGCTTTGCTTTTAGCGGTTCTTCTACTTTTTGCCGGACGTGTAATTGTTCTACGTATCACATAATCAACATTGTCAATTTCAATACCGGCTTCAACCATTACTTCCGTTTCTTTATCAAGATACGTATTAAAAACACTGTCAAGTGTCGGTGATTTTTCTGCTTTACCAAACAATGCAAAACGTAATAAATCAATTGCTAATGTTGTTTTGCCAGACGTATTTTCTGGTTGGCCTGTAAGTAACACAAGACCATTTAATTTTGTGAAATCAAAATAATTTCCTTTACCATATGAGAGATAGTTATCCCATTTAAGATATTTAATTTTATATGGTTTATATTTAGAATACGAATCAAAATCAATAAAAGCATTAACTCTGTTATCAATGTTGATTATCTCATCAAAATCATAATTTTCAACTTTATTAATTTTTAAATAATCTTCAAACAACTGTTGTTGAAACTTGGAATCTTGAATATTGGTTATTATATCAGATGCAAGTGATATTTTATCACCATTTTCATCAATATTAATTGGAACAAAATTAACTTCAACATTTTTAAGAGGAACACCATATTTTTCAGAAATCTCTTTCCTGAGTGCATCTTTTTTTGCTTCATTAAAATCAATTTGGAACATCTCCAAATCAAAAACCAATTTATCTGTTGGATTTACATTTACCATATCATTTGCTTTTTAAAATTCTTGTTCTTTTCGTTATTTTTGGTTGCTCTTTGTTTTCTTCTTTCTTATCTAAACACAGTTTATAAAATTCTTCCCAACTATTAATGATTATTGGCGGATTTGGCCCTTTTTCAATTGTTTCTGGAATCAATGTAGGACTTTCAGTTTCCACCTTCTTTTTCCTTGGTCTTCCTACTTTCTTTTTTTCAGTCACTTCCTTCGGTTTTTCTTCAACCTTTGGTGCTTCTTCTTTATTTATACCAAGTTTTTCATTTAAATCACCATATTTTCTTGTAAAAAAATCATCTTCAACACATTGAACAATATAATCTTCAATCTGTATGTTATTAAATTTACAAAATTCATCTATTTGAAAATAATTTCTATCTACAATTTCAATTGTAATTTTCATTATATATTAAACATAATATTTGTAGGCAAATATAATACATTTTTTCTAAAAAACCAAAAAATTTACATAATATTTATATATAAAACAAATATTATTTACATTATGTTAACAGTAATATTAGACAACGGACATGGTAATAATACCATTGGAAAATGTAGTGATATAATAGATTTTCCTTATAATAAGGACTTTACATCTATTGAAAATGGAAGATTTAGGGAATATCTTTTTACACGAAGAATTGTTAAATCAGCAATTCCAAAACTCAAAGAATTGGGTTATAACGTAATTGAATTAGTACCTGAGAAAAAAGATATATCACTTTCGACAAGAGTGACAAGAATCAACAAATATGTTAAAAACTATGGTGCTGGCAATTGTATTATGATTTCAACCCATGCAAACGCAGCAGGTAATGGTGGATGGAAAAATGCAAGAGGTTGGTCTATTTGGACAACAAAAGGTCAAAATAACTCTGATAAACTCGCAACCTGTATATATGAAGCAGCAAAAGAAAACATAGAACAAGACAAACAATATACAGCAAAAACAAAAATAAGAACTGATTTTACAGATGGTGATGCAGACCAAGAATCAAACTTTTACATTATCAAAAACTCTAATTGTCCATCAGTATTAATTGAAAACATGTTTCAAGATAATAAAGAAGACGTAAAATATTTGGAAAGTGAAAATGGGTTCAATAGAATAGTAAAAACACTTGTTGATGGTGTTGAAAAATACAGTAAAAAATATAAGAAAAAATAGGACTTATATTAATTGAACCATTTCAAAATCATCAAGTTTTTCAGTTCTTTTCATAAGTTGAAAAATACCCTTTTTACCCCATTTCTGATAAATGTCCGATGCATCATAACCATTTGGACATTTTATTATTCTTACTCTATCCTTTAACTTTGTTGAATCAAGCAAACGGTATATCTTTTTTGCATCTTCAATTGCATCATCATCCAATAATACATTTACATTTACTTTTGCTTTATTTACAATAGCATTAAATGTTGCATAATCACGTTTCAACGTTTTTCCAAGAAGAGGTATTGAATTAGGTATTACCATATGGTCAAAAGCACCCTCAACAAGTGTTACATCTTCGTACCAATTAACTTTATCCTCATTAAAGACAAACATTGTCTTTTTTATATCTGGATTATTATATTTTCTATATAACCTTTTTCCTGTATAATCTCTTGCAACATAATAGTTTAGTTCTCCATATTCATCATAAGACGGTATCACTATTCTATTCCTCATATTCTCATCTTTTGACCAATAAGGTACATAACCAATATTATATCGTTGTATAAAAAACTTACCAATGTTACGTTTTTTCAAATATTCTATTGCATCTTTGGCATATTTGTCATCAAACCTTAAAAATCTGAAATCTGTTGGTAATTCAATTGTGTTTTCTATCTGAAAATTATTAAAATCACCACCAAAATCAACTCTGTATAATAAAGAGTTTTTAATATTTTTAAGTTCATTATAATACCTCAAAAGGTCATTTTGTGAACCAAAATCCTTAATTAATTTTGATAATTTTCCAGATGTATTACATCTCCAGCAATGAAAAAATGGTTTTGTTTTCATATCCTCACCATAATTCACCGCTAAATTATATTTACCATCACTTTCAACACCCTTTTCCAACGCACAATATGGACAGTTATATTCCATCCAACACTCGTTTTCCCTACGTGGTGAACCAATGCTATTTTCTATAATTTCTCTAACTACTTCAAACATAAAATAAAATCCTATACGTGCAACCACTGCAAATATAGGATAAAAAACCTAAACAACAAAATTTTTAAACTTAAAAATTACAAATCAATTATTTTTTCATGAATACTACCACAAAAATCAACCTTGTATTTGAATCTTTTAATATTAATATTATTATTATTAATATTTTCTTCTTTATATTCTATTACTATAGGTATGTTATTTTCATATTTTTCTTTATTAATATATCCCAACACACAAACCAATGAATCTGATGCATCAAAATTTTCTGTCTTTAATTCACCATTTTTATTGTATTGCCACTCAATATTAGGAAACATCTCACTTATTTTGTTCCATAATATATTCTTCTTTTGACAATCCCATGGATAATTTCCGAATAATACCAATTCATTTTTCTTCAAAGCGTGTTTAATCTTTGTCTCATCATATTGTTCACCCTTTTTGTTAAATTTCCTAACAGCCATTAATTCTGGAAATGCATATTTTCTTGCATCATATGATGAAATATATTTAGGTACAATTCCTGTTGCTTCATAAATTGATTGTGAAATCATACCATTAAATCTCAACAATGTTGTTACTGTATTATTATTTTGAGAATTTGGTAATGGTTCTTCAATTACAATATCTGTAAGTCCAATATTTTTATATTTTTCGATAAATTCTTCTTTAAATTGTTTGGCTTTTAAGAACAAAGCCTCAGTACCTTTTATTTTCCTTGAAATTTTTGGTTTCACATGTGAAATCTTCAATATTTCAATTTCTTTACCGTCATATTTAGCCAATGACACACCCAAACATGATGTTGATACGTCTATACCTAAAATAATTCTTATTTTGTTCTCATCCATTTTATGTGAATTTTTTTGGTTTTATACAATAAATGTATTATATTTGCACACAAATATCAAATATTAAACAACAAAAAAAAATGATAAAATATATTTTTCATCTTGCAGATTTGCATATTCCAAATAATGAAGAAAACAGACCTTATATGGATATGATTAAACAAGCACTTGCAGAACTATTCAAAGAAACAAAAAAATATAAAAAAGATGAAATAAGAATAGTTGTTGCCGGTGATATTTTCACTAATAAAATCAAAACATCAAATGAAGCAAAAAAAATGTTCCATGAAACATTGAATTATCTTAATGCAATAGCAAAAACAATTATCATTGCCGGTAATCATGACATGTTAGAAAACAATCATGACCGTCTTGATTCAATATCTCCTACTTTTGACATAAAAGATGTTTATCCAAACATTGTGTTTGCTGATAAAGCATTAAATTATGAAAGTGGTTACATAAAAGATGACAATGTAATATGGGCTTTATATTCAATGTTTGATAAATTTGCAAAACCCAATATTGACGGTTTAAAAGAAGAATACCCAAATACCAAAATAATTGGCTTGTATCATGGTGATATTGTTGGTGCTGTTACAGACACAGGAAGAATATCAGAAAATGGAATAAATACTGATTTATTCAAAGAGTGTGACTGTGTAATGGCAGGACATATACATAAACATCAAGAAATAAAGAAAAATGGTGTGCCAATCGTGTATGCTGGTAGTATATTCCAACAAAACACAGGCGAAAATACTACAGGTCATGGTTTTTTGGTTTGGGATTTAGAAAATATGAGTTACAAACTACATGAAGTAACCAACAAATACAAAATTTACAAATTCAAAATAAAGTCTTACGATGATGTAAAGGAAGATATTGAAAAACTTTTAAATTTATGATGAAATTATTAGAACTTTTAACAAATAAAGGATTAAATATTAATTTAGATTCTGATGGAATCTTATCATACCTATTGTTAAAAAAATGTTTAAAGGATACAAAAATTGTTGGATTTAACAACTCAGACCATTATATATGGAGTACACGTAATAAGTTTGAGAATACAAATAATGATATTTTTATTGACATTTTTTTACCTAAAAAAGATGTTATTTGCATTGACCAACATGTAATATCAACAATGCCAGAAGATTTAATAGAATTTAAGGAAAATAAATTAAATCCACATTTGTTGATAGAACAACATCATGCATTAAACAGTAGTTATATGACAAAATTTCCTTTTCAAACTTTTCTGTTTATCATGGCAATGATAGAACGTGAAAATAATAAAATCAATGGTATTGATTATTATGCTAAAATACCAAATATAGAAAATGATATCTTGTTTATTGATTTCATCCTACGTGGTGATGGTGTGTTGGAAAACTATGTAAAATACAAACCAAATATAACAAATTGGTCAAAAAAACTACTATCATTTTCAAATAACGGAACAAACACTAAGTTAATATTAGATTATCTTTTCAATCTTTCAGATGATGAAGCATTGAATAAAACCAAAACAATAAGTGATTTTTATTTAAAATATAATTTAGCAAAAGATGGTGGATATAACACAAAATTTGGTTTTATTGATAATTTGAAAATAATTAATATGTTTATGAGAAGTTATGCCAATTATATTGGTGTTGATTTAGAAAAAAGAATAGAAACGATATATCAATATAATGGTCAGACGCATATTTTCAAAAATGACACATTACCATTGATAAATTTATCAAGACTTGATACTTATGCTTTTGTTGCAAATGATAGATTGAGTTGCACAACGAATATAAGATATAATAAAAGGTTTACTGACGTTACATTTTACAATTAAGTATAAGTTAATTTCAGTTCTATTGCCAAATCCCTATAATCTTCATGACACATTTTAATAATATAGTAATCGTTTTCATTTATAAACGGTCTCCCATAATTTATTATTCTTAATGTATTTTCAAATTTATAGTAAATAAAACCATTATCAAAAGGATAATAAACAAATGTTTGATTATTGTTATCATCAGTGTCAACATGACATTTTAACAAAGATGTTATTCTATATTTTTTACTACCACCAGTAACATTCATTGTAAAGGAAACTTCTTCATAGTAATTGTAATTAGAAAAAGTTCTTTCTTGTACATTATTGATTGTAACTGGTGTTGTAATTAAACTTTGTAGTGATTTTGTATATTTATTTTCTTCTTCTATTTCAGCACCATTAGTTATTTCCAATTTAAATTCTTCTGCTTTTTGTACTATTTGAATTTCTATATATACATTTGTATCATTTGCATGTGTACAAACTAACAAAAAATTTTTATCAAAAGGTGTCTTATTTGCTTTGATGTATATATTAACTTCATCACGATTGTGTTCAAAGACAAAATCATCATCACCATAAGCATCAAGGGTGAAACTATCATTATCAATCACATTATCACATTTGATAAAAAATGTTGCACGTATTTCACCATTATCTTCGGTTTCAATAATTCTATCAGTTAAATCAACCACATCAGACATGGCTTCAAACTGTTTATTTTCACCATTTAGTATATAATCTGTACAATCTATTGTATATTTTACCATAATATTTACAATCCAATTTCGTGTACCTCAGGAACATCATCATTAAACAATCCTTTTTCTTCAAAATTTTCCAATATGATTATTGATGTTGATGGTATTACCTGCATTAGATAATTTATTATCACTGTTTTAAAATATTTTCTATATTCATCATTTTCAATATGATTAATAATATGGATAACCTTACTGTTAATGTAATACTTTGTTTTTTCCATTTCTTTTATGCTTTGCATGTCATATTCAGCATATCTTAACGGTTTTATACTACTTGTAGAACTATTGATAATTTCTTCATTGACAACATCAGCAAAAATTTGTATTTTATCATTGGCATTTTGACATACTGTTTTTTCATCCGCAAATTTAAAAACTATTTTCTCTGCTTCTTCTTCATCTTCTGTGTTTGAAAAATTTTGACTATCTAATGCATATTTAAACGGTTTTTCCATATATTCAAAATATTCATCACCCTTATCATATTTACCATAACCAACATGTGGGTTATTACCAAGATTATATGATATAATATTGTTAAGATATTTTGCTTTTTCAACATAACCTTTATATTTATCAATCTGTTCTTGTGTGTTACCATTCAAATCATAACCTTCTTCATTAAATTCACCATTTGGAACATAGGTTTCACCACTTAAATCAAGATTAGTCCATGAGGAAAACAAATCAGTGTTATAATCATCTTCCAAAACAAAAAATCTGCTATATAACGATTTATCAAGGCTTTCAGAAAAATCGGCATAATCATTTATATTAACAACATAGAAAATATCGCCATTGCTAACACTATTTGGGTTAACACTCATAAGGTCTTTAACTTGCGAAACAACATGTAAGTAAGAAAGAGTTTCTGTCCATTTGAACAAATCTTTTTCTTCATCATTTTCATCTTTTTTATTATAGAACCATCCACCTTTACCTTGGAAATAAAAATTACCATCATAAATCTTATTTTGATTATAGAAAGGTATTAAGTATGTTTTTGGTTCACTATTCTCAAAAATGCTAAAAGAACCGACAGGAATACCACTGGCATCATCATCATATAATAATTCATTTTCCTTTGCCATGTTAAGTCTCACAATTTTATCACCAATTGTTTCGTCATCGTTTTCATCAATTTTGTCATAATCTATTGGTTCAACTGTGGTATATTCCTCAGTTATTGTATAATCTGGATGTTCTTCATCCATATTACCATAACCAAACATACCCATTATCATATCAATTGACTGTCTTGTTCCTTTTGTCATAAAAATTCTTTTTGATGATAATAAAAGTTTACGCATAAACTCAATATCAACATCAGAGAATGTCATTTGATATGGGTTTAATGTTGGATACCATGATTGAGTATATCTTCTATTTCTGGTGTTGGTTAAGAATGTTTTATCCAATTTTTGCTGACTTGCCGGTAATACTTTAACTGATTGTGTTTGTTCATTAATTTCTTCATATGTTGGTATTGTTGAATACACATCCCATCCATATAATTCCAACTTATCGCTAAGTAGTGCATTTGCCATATTTCTATCAGCATCATAACTTGCTTTGTTGTTCTTTTTAATTGTATCAATTTCTCTTTTTATATCATCGAACACACGTGCAATAATGTTAAGTACTTTATGCATTCTCTCACCACCATCAACATTATCTTCTTCTTCACCTTTTACGAACTCTCTTGTATATGTCCAATCATAATTTCTGATTGCTTCATGTGTCATTCTTTTCCACAAATTATCAGTCCACAATTCGTCAAGTAATTCTGCTGTATTTTTTAAATTTGTAATATAATCAATATACTTTGTTGAACTAATATCAATGCAATAGCCATTTGATGGCCAAGTATATGTTCTTTTATAATAAACAAAACCCAAATCATATTCAATTGGTGTTATGAATCTGTTTGTGTATTGTGGTGTTGTTTTTCTTGTGAGTAATAATTTCTTAAATCCCTCTAAGTTTTTGAAATATTCTTCAATAACATCGTCTATTGGTTGTATTATAATGTTTTTTGATGTTACTAACGGAATAACTTGTTTATTATATATGTAACCCTCAATTTTAGTTGTACCATTAATTGTAATAGTATAAACAGGTTGATTATAACCAAGTTGACTGTCTTCACTATAAATTATATTATCCTGCACATCATCACATCTATCTAAAAACATGGTGTCTGGTAACCAATAATCCATTAAGCATTTTGATTTAACCCAACCCAAGTCTTTAAATGTTTCTTGATATTGGTTATCATCGAACATTTGATAGTATTTGTATATAACTTTTTTTCTTACCTCTTTATAAAAAATAATACTAATACCTGTATTGCCACTTCCGTTATATATTACTTGTTCAGTACCATCGTTTAATATTAAACTGACAACAAAGTTCTTATCACATTTTACCTTTCTTGCTCTTTGTGACAAAACCAAACCTGGTTGGTCTGTTGTTTTATAACAAAGATTAGACCAATTTGAAAGATGTTTTATCACACCATTGTCTTTTATATACAAATAATAGTTACCACTTGTTAATGAAACAGTTTTAAAAATAAATCTTTCTTGTGTTTCACCCTCTTCTATTTCTTCCTCTTTTGGTTGAAGGTCATCAATTTGGCTTTTAGTAAAACTTATGCTTGCACTTTTAGTTTTTACTGTTTCTTCACATTCAGGTGCATCTTTTTCATACATTTGTCTATTAATAACGTCATAGGTTTCTATAACAGACCATGTTTGACCATTATTTGTACTAATTTTATATCTTGGATAAGAATATGTCAAATAACGTAAGTCATTATCATATTGTGTGATAACAGGGTCTTTCTGTGTAATATCTATTTCAAATGGATTATTAAGAGGATAATAATTATCCAATACGACAAAATCACTTTCGATATCTTCAACTTTACAAGTAAAAGTTTCTACTGCTTTCAAAACAGAAAGTTTTTCAGGTGCAACAGTTATATTTCCCGGAAAAGTATTAATAATATCTTCAACTGTTGAACGAACCAATTCAACACACGAACCATAATAAGCATAAGTTCTTAAATCCTCAGTGTGTTCATCAAATTTAATTTGATTAATATCTGATTTTGTTTCTTGAACATCCTCATAAGTCCATGTTGCAACAGTAACACCATTTTTATGTTTTTTCTGATAATATGGCATTAAACTTGTTGTAAAAATAAAATTACCATTATTATAATATGGAACTTTACCTGGGCCAAAGTTTAATTGGCTACCAACAGTTACCCAATCTCTCTCAAAGATAGTTGAGCCATCTTTTAGAAATTGGTGTCTTTTGGTTTTTATGTAATTACTGTTATGTTTTATATACTTTTTTGCCATGTTATAAAGAAAAATCAATTATTGTGTAAATATATCATTTGCATCTGCTGTATTATCAATACTATCAGTACGTTCTCTTTTAACCTCATATCTAACATTTCTGTTATAATTGTCTTTAAGAGTGTAGAACTCCCATTGTTTATATATTTCGTAATCTTTGTTATAGGTTGTAAGAAGTCCATTATCCAATGCTCTAATCTGATTTCCGTCAATTGATGTTGCAAGTGTATCAAAATCATTCTCACAAATTTCGATTCTCAGACATACTGGGTCAAATTTTGTATTTGTAATGATAATTTGTTGATTTGGACTACCTATGTATGGTTTTGCATTTGCTTTAAATGTTGGGCCAACACTTGGTGTTAATGTAATAAAACTCAATGTTCCACTTTCATTAAATCTATAAGAATTAGAATTGGTGTTTGCTGATGTTAAGTTCTGTGTAATCGGTTCTGCAAAATTACAACTTGTAATAAGTCTGTAATAATCTTGTCTTTTTAAACCACTATAACCATATTCCAAATATTCAACCCTATAACCTGTAAGATTATCACTTCCAAATAATGCCTTTTCTTCAACAACATCATTCATATCAATAATAATACCACTAATATCAGGATACGCACCTAAAGCACCAACATCCTTAATTGTACAATACATTTCTCTTGGTCTTATAAAGACAGTATAAAAACCCTTTCTATTAAAAATATCAACAGGAAGTGATAAATTATATATTCCTGGCAACATCTTATCAGGAAACGGCTTATTATTTGAATTAAGGGATGTTTCAGATATTTCTGTAGTTGATAACATTGATTCAACATTATCTACTTTGATGAAATCCCTATAATTTATATCTTCACTATTTAATGTCGGTCTGTAATGATAAAAAATCTCAACATCCATACTTGGATTTATTACAGCACTTTTAACATTTCCGTATGTATTATTCATTGGTATTTAATTATTGATATTGTTATTATAATAATAAATGTTTTCTTATTTCTAATCAATTTGTATGTATAAATTTGTCAGATGCTCTTACATAAATAATTTCACCCGGTGTATTGGTTAATGAATCCCATTGTAAACATATACAAAAATTCATACCAAGTAAATTACTAACAAATGTATCTTGTATTACTTTATATTCTTTTCCGTTTTCTCTTGAAATCATGTTTTGACCATAATTTATTAGATATTCTTTAAGACTCTTTCTTTCATGATGCCATCTTTGCCTTAATGGTTCTGGTGTCAAATCACGATAATTAAGAACATTTTCATAAAGATTTTTACTACCACTTGGTTTTATGCCATCAGAAAAATAGCGGTCAATCTCACCTAAAACATATCTCCAATTTGGTTTTATGTATTCTGCCGATACAGTACCGTTATTTCCCATTATATCAACGTATAACACGTCATTTGCATACGAACTGATAACTTGCCTTAAAACCTGTCTTTGTTGCGGTGTAGGCTCTTTTTCTATGTCAATAGAGTTTTGTAAGACTCTTATATTTCCCAAACTTATAAAATGAAAAGTACCCTTTACACCATTTATTGCGGTACATTGATTATGTTCTGTTGGTGTATAAACTACAGTACCATCTGTTAATATGAAACCTCTACAATCTTTCATGTAATCACCACTCTGTAATACTTTTTTAGCAAAAGCATTTACTTCTTGTGAATTATTCAAATCAATTTCATCATCAAATAATGATACTTTTTCAATACTACCATTTCCATTTTTTAAACAATCATCCAATACTGTTTGGGCCAATTTATCACCAAAATTTTCAGAAATTTCATCAAGATACATATATTCAGTTTCAAATCTATGAAATGTTTCATTATCAAGAAAATCAATTTCAAAAGAAACATTATCATAAATGTAATCAAGCAATGTTTGTTTATTATTTTCCAATTCATTGTCTTGAAGATACTCATTATAATCATCTTGGTCAAAATCCCAACTATAATCAAATTGTCCTATTTCTGAAATATCTGGTATCATTGTTTTAATTTTTATGAATTATTCATTTTAAAAAATGAACTGTTTTTATATGTTTCCATATCTTCTATTGTTTTAACCTCACCAAAAGCAATATGTTTTTCAAAAACTGATGTTGAACCTCTTTCTATTCTCACATCTATATTTCTTGTTGGTTGGTATGTTATACCGTGTAAATAATCTTCTCTTATTAAGTCACCATCAATAAACTCATTAAAATCATTTCTATGTACTTCAAAATCAGTTAATATTGAAACTATACTTACATCCTGATGTGCTATACTTTTTTCATATGAAATTGAGTTGTTTATTGTAATAAATTCAAATTTAAATGTTGGTAAACTGTCATCATATAGACCGTTTATATAGTTTTGAAATGTAAATGTTTCATTAACACCATCTATTGAGAATGTGCCATTTATTAATTTATCCAAATTACTCTCTTCTTCATAATTATATTCTTCTTCATATTTTACACCAATTTTTTCATCATTATCCCATATAAATTTATCCCATTTTATTATTTCATTACCATCTCTATCAGTTAAAAGTGTATAATTACCATCTGCCTTTAAATGAACATCTAATCTGTATTTAAATTTGATTTTTCGTTCATCTGTATCAACAGTTATATCTTCAATGACATCTCCATATGCTGCTAAATCAGTTTTATTCTTACTTGCTGTTTCTAAATCACTAAGTTTAACAACATTACCTAATTCATCTGTAATTGTTCTTATATTGGTAACATAACCTTTCCTATAATAAAATAACCAATCCTCATCCTTTTTCGGTTTTTCTGGCGTATTGTCATTATTGACATATGTAACAAATCTACGCATTTGTACAAGTTTTGTATCTGTCTTACCTGTTATTGGTGGAAATGTGCTTGTCAAATCAATAGGAACACCATCATCATTAAACACTTTCATTGAATTACCTATTTTTTCAAATGACTGTGTATCAAAAACAATTTTCATTAAATCATTGTCAAACTTTCCTGTGTTATCATTCTTACAAAGGTATATTTCATTATCATATATAACTTTATCACCTTTATAATATTTTTTACCGGGAATCCATTGTGGTGTATACATAGTCATAATACCGGAATCTTGATATGTACTTGTCAAATCAACATCAAAATCAAGTTTCATCCGTTTGTTATCATCTATAGCATCTTGTGCATATTGATAATATTTGTTAGCAACAAATTCTGCTGTCGCTATTAAACTTTGTATATAATTTTTAAATGCATCACCACCCATTTTTTCATATCTTTCACAAAGACAACATAGATATTTATCTTTTTCTGTTAAACCATTCTGTAAATTTTGTTCATAAAATTCACATTGTTTATCCATTTTAACAAGTTCGTTATAAAGACGTTTTACATTTGATAAATAAACAAAATCCGGTGTTGC
>Ga0326512_10001542_pt1 | contig 17584 bp, 23 predicted proteins | sample 1_2617_0518_D_FD_203652 | JGI IMG/M metagenome (GOLD analysis project Ga0326512, IMG submission 203652) | Bovine rumen microbial communities from UC Davis, California, United States - 1_2617_0518 | ecosystem: Host-associated > Mammals > Digestive system > Stomach > Rumen | place: USA... | reverse complement strand
GAACCTTTGAGGAACGTAGTCGTAGAGTGCGTACTTGAACATAGCTTTCTTCGATGATGATGTTAAACGAAAGAAGCCCAGCTTACTGCTGGACTTCCGTTGACATATTCGCGATAGTGGCCGAGGCCTTTTGTTTGGCAATGACTGCCTTCAGGTGGCGTATTGTCTTGTAGTCGATGGCTATGTTCTTCTGTTTTTTTAGGAAGAAGACGTAGCTGAGCGTCTTGGTTGCCGTTTTGCAGTAGTGTTTCTTGCAGCGGCTGTTGGTGACTGACACCTCCCAAACGAGGTACTCTGAAGCGTTAGATTTCACGAGCTGTGCAGTAATCTGCTGGGTTGCATTCTGTTTTTCCATAATTTGTTTCTCCTATTTTTAAATGTTATACATTGGTTATTATGCGATTCTATAGACTTCCACGTAGATGACATCCATCATGTCGTTCTGGGCGATACGATCTGCCTGTTCCCTTGCATCTGATTCTGAAGAAGCTTCTATCTCATATTCCTGATAGTTCCCGTCCTCGCCGTTCACTACTACCTGATAGAAACCTGTTCTTCTGCCTGAGCGCTTACCGAACTGAGAATTGAATGCTGATGTCTGAATTGAAGTTGTCATAATGCTTTGTTTTTTAGAGGTTTGACTTGAAGCACTGGGTGCTTTTGTAATTTTTACGTGCATTAGAGAGCAACAAGGAGAAGTCATGAAAATGCAAGGAATTACTAGGAAAATCAACGGAATACCCCATTTTCTTGGCATCAGGAAAATGGTGGAAGGCTGCCGTTTATTTTGCGACGTAATATGCATCGCGGTACTTGCAGAATGACGCTTGTGCTAACTTTGCAAAGGAAAAATAGGAAAGAGCCCAGAAGCTGAAGGTCCTCGAGAAACATGGCATGACAACATCAGGCATCAGCAGTCACAGTCCGGAGAGTGCATAGACAGATGAACATACCCATTCTGTAGTAAACGGTGTGGACAGGGTAAGAATAGGTAAGGTAAGCTTCCAGGAGATGCAAGGCAGGCAGCGCACAACGCCCATGACATGAGTGTCATCCGGAAGTCTTTGAATGGCATAGGATGTATGACGGAAAAGGAGAAACGGATAATGGAAGAACGAAAAAGAAGCAATCCTGCAGATGTACAGCCAGAAGTCAAACCCTTCAGAGCACCCGTGGGGTGAAGAAAGCAACAGCCCCCTCCATCACGAAGGGAGCTGCACTACTACTAAAACAAAAACCTAAAACATAATAATAATACGATTAAATTAATAGAAGAGGCATTACCGCCGTAATACCGGTAGGGCTATGTCATGCCACGCCACCGCCACCACCGCCAGCGAAGGATGCCGATCCGGTCTCAACAGCTATGCAGAGGGTATCGAAAGCATCAGACCCGTCCGTACGCGTCTCGAGACGGTCTTCCTCGGTTTCTGGTTTCTTCTCGCCCGACTTATCCTTCAGGTTGGAGCCGTTCACGGTCATGGCAGAGTCTATGGACACAAGCAGGTCAGGGTTGTTCTCCTGGTTAATGAGAACCTGGTACCGAGCCTGCCCTAGAAACATGCGGTTGATGAGTGCGTGTTTCACTGGGTGCTTCCAGGGCTGCCCGATGTATATCTCACGGACAGTCCATCCGTTCTTGATGAAGCAGTATTTGATGACGGTGCGGAAATCGTTTTTGTCAACACCATAGTTATTGCCCACGAAGGTGGAATCATAGCAGAACACGACTTCCTTATGACGCAGCGGTCCGTAATAGGCACAGACGTCATCCACGAGTTCCGGAAGACGGCGTTCGTACTTGGTGTAGAAAGACTTGAGGACGCGGAGATTCATGTCCTTTCCCGGCTGTCCAACGACACACCAGTTGATGTTGGCGTTTGCATCGAAGGCGACATAGAGGGGTTCCGTTTTGGCGATATCGGCATCCATGCGACAGTCAACATTCCGGAGCTTTGACATGTCGAAGTTCAGCGAGTCGATGTATGTCTTATCGACAGCAGTATATAGGTTCCTGTCTGTCTTGGCATTGTAGAAGGAGTCCTCTGAGTGCTCCACGCGCTGGCACATGATGGTTGTGCGGAAGGTAGCCGGTGGCATGTCACGGTGACACTGTTTGATGAAATCCTCTCCGAGGATCTCGAGGTTCTCAATGCTGGAGAACTCTTTATAGAGATAGGTGTCAGCCCTGAGCATATTGATAGCCTTTGACAGTCGCTTCAAGCGGTAGCGCTCCGTGGCAGTCACCGTCTCATGGCGTTCCACCTTGTCAGCAATCTGCTGCCTGAGCTGGTAGAAGGAAGCCACCAGCCCCTCGAGTAGTCTCAGCTGCTCCTGGTCGCACTTCTCGCGGTCGTTCAGGAACCACGAGCCTTTCTTGGTTGTCGGCATGTCGGAGAACTTGGCTATGCCGTGATGGTAGTAGAGGTGGCCGAAGGCGTTGCCGTTGCCTCGGTTGGCCGGCAGCGTCTCATCCTTGAACTGTTCGAAGTCGATGAACTTTGCCTCGTCGATGAGCACGAAGTCGAACGACTGTGAGTTTGATGTGCCCTTGCGGTCCTGGCTGATGATCGTAGCATATGCCCCCGTATAGAACGACAAGGTGTTCTCCCAGTTCATCGGCTTGATGATAGGTTCCTGCCATCCCCACTCCTTGGCGGGCTTCCTGCCCCAAGTATAGTGCACGTTCTCGACATATCCCCAGCGTCTGAGGTGTGTGTCCCATGACGGGAGGATGTTCGTCCACATGCGCTTGGAGTTGGGAGCCACGAGGGCGGTGTTGCTGCCAGGCATTCCCTCGATGTTACGACGGAGGACGGAAGCAGCGATAAGGCCCTTACCGATGCCACGGCCAGCAACCACCGTGATATCCTTGCACAACAGGGCAAGTATATACGACTGTGCCCTATTCAGGTATTGCTGTTGTATTTCCATTCTCCAAGAGCTTTACGGGTTCGTTAGCTATCTCCACGGCATCGGCATCCTCTGCGATACACTCCAGCGTGGTACCGCTGTACTTGGCAATGAGCTTGTCCATGACCTCATAGACGTTGGGGATGGGCTTGAAGCCCAGTGACGACACGTCAAACACGAATACAATCTTAGGAATTTGCGAGAATCCATAGTCACGCTCATCTGTCTTGTCAAGGCCGTTGTACTTGCCATACTGCTGTGCGAGCTTGGCGATGGCTGCAGCATCCTGCTTTCGCAGCGCTATCGCATAGCCCTCCATGATCATGTTGTTGAAGCGCCATCGGTGCCACTCCTTCGTGCACATCTGCAGGCTGCCTACGATGGCATGCAGTATCTCGATGTCCTCATAGGCCTTTCTCTTGGAGAGAGGCTGTCCGTCTTCCTCATAGCTGGAGGTGATATAGTCAATGTATTCGCGGTCCTTCTTCAGAGGGTTGCGAAGCATGTAGTTGTAGATGTCGCGCAGTCGCACGATGCGCTGAATCATCTGCGGGGCGAGGCCGTTGCGCTGCATCGTCTCCACAGGCAACATGAGGTTGTCGCTGTATGTATCTATCGGGAATCTCATTCTATACTGATTTGTGCGGTACGCAGCCATTCCGTAGCTTTTTCAATAGCTGTAGGAGAGCCGACGTCTGCCAGGCGCAGCGTCTTCTCGTGTAAGTCGCGGGCGCGTTCTGCCAGCACCCTGCGGTACATCTTACCTGCAGGTTTGAACTCATTGAGGAACTCCGCCTCCTCTTCACCACTCAGTCCCAAAAGGCTTCCAATCTCCTGAGGGGTCATTAGCAGACGTGCCAGTTTCTCCGCTTCCTGTAATAATTCCGGTGCCATGTGCGATATCTATTTCTACCGATCGTTCTACGATGGAATATTCCATCTGTTTCATTAGCTGCTCGTACACATCCGCATCTGTTGTGACGATTGTTGATTCGGCACGGTTTCCGTAAGTCTGATTCTGGGAGGTGACCACAGACACCTTCCAGTTGCGGTTGTGAATGAGCAGCACCTTAGAGTGGTTCTGACCAAGGAACACATTATCGAAAGCACCCGTCATCAGATGCTCCAGCTGGACGGTCTTACGCGCTGCGCGTTCGTCGAGCAGCAGCATAGCTTTCTCCACCTTTTCCTTTTGCCTGAGTAGGAAAAATCCGTTCAGGAACGGTTCGCTGGTGGAATAGCTGCTGACAAAAACAGAAGCCCGGCCTGTCTGTGCGAGTATCCAGTGCAGCAGTCCGAGCGTGTGAAGTCCTTGACCGAAATAGGCCTGTATAGGTTTTTCGGCCAAAGGCTTCAGCAGGTCATGTATATCCTTACCCTTGGGCATCTGGAATAACTATACCGATGGCCTTCAGGCGGGCGGCAGTCTTTTCGGTTATTTTCTGACGAAGGGCAAGCAGCGTATTCACAGACTGCTGCAGAGCAAGCAGCTGCTCATTGGTGTTGCTCTTGCGCTGTAGTGCACGCGTTATGGCAGTCCGTGCGTTCTGGATGGTTTTCAGGTTGTCCGTGAAAGAATCAACACTGTCTTTCTTCTCTTGGCCCTTTGCTGATGGTGTCAGCACAAAGGTGTCATACCTCTTATAATCCTTACGCAGCTCTTTGTCTGCCTGACGTAGCAGGTGGCAAAGTTCATTGCCGTCGCAAGACTGGTAACCCGGACGTGCTATCATCTGGGAGAGCTGGGCGTGAAGCTGGCGGATCTTTTTCCACCGCTCACTGTTCCGGTTCCAGCACTCCTGGATAGACTCAGGTAATGTATCATGGTCCGGACGCTTCCCACGGATACCTGTAACAGGAACAAAGGGAAGCTCTTCCTCGCTGACATCCACAGGGCGTTGGGACAGTGTTTCACGGATCAGCGTCACTGTCTCGGTATTAAAGAGGAATACTTCATCCTTTGATTTCAGCCCTTTTTGATGAATGTCATAGTACTTCTTGAGGTCGCTGCGGATCCAGGGGAGCATCGACCTTGGACGGACCATCGCACTATTGTATATACCACGTGAACGTACAGGATCGCATTGAAGCAGCAATTTTGCAGCATCCATGACTTCCTGGTCGCTCGGTTTGTCGTTTTTCAAGAAACGACCGATTTGTTCTGCAAGATAATTATTCATCGTATTACTAAAAAAAGCGGTGGCAAGGCTGAACAGCCCACAGCCACCGCCATTACTGATTATGGTTGATTAATTAGCCATGACCCTGATTTTCCAGATCCGCATACTTCATGACCTTGCCTGTCTGACAGTCGAGGTATTCCGTACTTGAAAGAGGAAGCTTGCCTACATAGGTAGGAACAGGACACTCGTCGTACACCTGGATGGCGATCGACGTCGTAGTGGCTCCCGTTACCTCTGCACCGGTATCACCGGATGGTGAGGTGTGGCACTTGAAGGCCTCATTGCCCAGCACGCAGAACTTACCGTCGCGCTGCTGGTAAACATACACGAGGTCTTCGTTAAGGGCCTGACGTGAGAAGCCCTTGACGGCATCAGGCTGACCGGCTACGATGGCATTAGCCTGGTTATTGAAAAGCTTGGAAGGATCCTCACCGACAGTCTCGAAAGTCACGTTGGATGCTTCGTCCTTCAAGTCGATGAACGAGAACACGCCATTCTCGGTCAGCGTGAAGTCACCGCTATACTTGGCCAGGTCTTCCATCTTGACATTCTGGTCAGAGGGACCAGGCAGAGTCGGCCATACGACAATCTTTACCTTGGGTGTGTAGTAGAGACGACGGCGGATGCCAGGCTGAATGCGCTGTCCGGGACATGCCTCTACGGACTCATAACATGATTTGGTATTGCAAGTTGGTTCCATATACTTTTTTATTAATAAAAGCGGGCGACTGCCGTTCTAAACGCCGACAAACACAGTTTGGAGGCAGCCACCCGTGAATCAGAAAAATGTCCTTATTCAGATGCAACAGTCAGCGCATAGCTGGCATGTGCAGCATTATAGTTCTCGTCACCTGCGAAGGAAGCAGTGATGAGCGTAGTACCGGCACCTACGAGTGTGACAGCACCAGTAGCAGAATCGACAGTAGCCACCGTCTCGTCTGAAGAGCTATAGGTCAGAGTCTTTCCAGCAGGATTTACCGTTGCAACCGGAGAGCTGAACTCCTGTCCCACGGTAGCATTTGCCACTGCGTTCTGGAAGCTGACTGTAGCGTCAGACTTAACGACGATAGTCTCTGGCTCGTCATCGTTATCGTCATCGGTGTTTGCTGATTCAGGACTGAGGACGCCGACATGCAGAGCCTCCTTGGAGAGCGTGCGGATCTGCAGTCCATAGACGCTTGCAAACTCGAAGGTGATCACCCACGACTTATACTTGGCAATACCCACATGGTTCTCCTGACCCATGATATCGGTACCCAGCAGGAAGTTGGGCTTGGTGGATATCTTCAGGAAGTTGGAGCCTGCCATGTTGTCGAGGACGGCGAACTCACACTTGTTCTGTGAGCCTTCGAGGAATGTCTTCTCGAATTCCTTGTTGTATGGCAGTGCACCGTGACGTGCCTGGTAGTCGTCAATATAAGCCCAGTAGATCTCAGGAGACATATACATGAATGTCTTCTGACCACGAAGGTTGGCGTCTGCAGAGCGCCAGTACTCCTTTAATACATCAACGGCATTGGTCTTGTCGATGCTGCCGAGGTTGATAAGGTTACCCTTGCTTACTGCCAGGTCTTCGCCGCTTTCAATCTCCTTGGCGATAATGGTATCGAAGGAGTTGAAGAGATCCGCGGTCGTGTGACCGTTCTTATTACGAACGCCACCCACGAAGACCACATCATTGATGTGCTTACCGATCTTGGCAGCAAAAAGGGATACGAGCTTGCGGGCTATATAGCCTGCAGAGATCTCGTTCGTACCACTGGCCAGCGCCTCGCCATAGATGCTATGGAAGAGAGGCATCGGGTCAAAGTCGCGCGAGCAGTTGCCGGGGAACACCTCCAAGGTGCGACCCTTGATCTCGTAATCGGCATCCTTGTGGTTGCCTGTCTTACTCCAAGGTCCGAGTTCTGCATCGCCATCCAGTTCACCGAAGGTCAGCTGGTTACGGATGCCTGGAAGCACGGTGACATACTTGGCGGTCTGGTCCTGGAACACCATGAAAGGCATCTGAAGAAGCTCTTTCTGGAATTTCTGGCAGCTCTCTCTGAGCAGTTCCGGAGTGACTACTTCCTTCATCACATCGGGAGTCATGTCTGCAATCTTTCCCATTTAAATCATGTTTTTAACATCGTTGTACATGTCCTTGGCACTGACATCCTCCACTTTTTCCTCATTGTGAACATGAGATGTGTCGTCGCCAGCCTTTTTCTTGAACTCATCGAACTGTTTCTGGAGGTCGGCAAGAGCCTGCTCTGCAGTTTTCTTGTCATCCTCGGCTTTCTTTTTCTCCGCCTCGAGTGCAGTGATACGGTCAGCCTTGGCCTTCAGATCGTTCTCAATATTCTGCAGCTGCTCTTCTGTGAGCGCTGCCTCACCCTTCTCGTTGAGGATGATGTCCTGCACGGCTATCACCGCACAGATCATGTTAAGAATAATCTTTTTCATCTCTGGTTGTTTATTAGTTGAAGATTCGGTTGATTCATCTGTGACCTCGTCATCGATGGCTTTGTTAAAAGCTGAGCGTATGCGCTCCAGGAAACCGCGACGGTGCTTGGCTTCCTTATGCTCATCGGAGGGGATATCGGGCAGTCCGAAATGCTCGGTCAGCCCGTTATATGCCAGGTAATAGTTCTTAATGGACTTGGCATGCGTCTCGAATTCATCTTCATCGATCACGCTGTCAGCAATGCCGAAATCGACAGCATCCTGCGCCATCATCCATTTCTCCTCGTCCATCTTCGACATATTCTCCTCCATCGTCTTTCCGTTACGTGAAGAGTAAATGTCGGCAATGGCCTTATCGAAGGTATCGAGGTCATCACGATATTTACGGAAGTTTTCTATAATCTGGTCGATACCTTTCTTGTTGGCCGTAGTCCATACATCAAGTGTATAGCTGCTGTTATGGATGAGCATCATGGAGCCTTTGGCTATCTTGACACTCTTCGCCTTCATACAGAGAACGGTGGCAGCACTTGCTGTCATACCGACAATGAACATATTACACTTTCCGTGTGCCTTGATAAGCTCACAGATGGTAATACCCTCATCAAGATAGCCACCAGGCGAGCTGACGGCAATATTCACCTCCTTGTCTTTATTTTCGTCAAGGAAGTGACGTACCTGTGCTGCTGTGGTACCTCTTTGGCCCGTCCACCAGTCGAAGACGACGCCAATAGTTCCAGTGATATAAAAATCGAAATTCATAATTACTCCAGTCTTTGCAAAGATGATTTTATGCAAAGATAGGAGTAATTACACTCGTTACAAAATACCTAATTAATAATAAGGAGTGGCGGGTAGGTTGATTTCCAGGTGATGGTGACAGTCTTCGCCATCCCGTCCACAGCCTTTTCAGGATATGGGTTTTCTTCCTTGACGACGGGATAGGGTCTGGAAGATGTGCCTATCAGGAACTGCTCCCCTGTCTTGGATGTTAGCCGGAAAGCCATACCACGCAAGTCCGAGGGAGTCTTGTCGCATGTTTTAAAGGTAGCGGTCGTTGTGTAGATTCGCTGGTTGTTCTCATAGGCATCCGTGATTTTCACACCGACCATGTCCAGAATTTCTATCTTTGAGAATGTAACAGCAGGGATACAACATTTGGTTTTGCCAATGATGAGCATGGAATCCAGTGATGCAGACGACACGCTCTCAATCTTCAGAATATGGACTAAATTTGTCATAGGAACGGGTAAGAATGGTTAAGTACGCATACGTACGGGTAAGTACGGGAAGGAAAGAAAAGCCTTGTCTTGTAGGCCGAAACAATTGTTGATTTTTTTATTTTTTAACACTCTCATGTTTGTAGCCTCTCGATACATTGACTCCGCATTCGCGGTAGCTGTCTTTTATTCTTGTGAACTTCTGTTTCAGATTGTCATATCTGTCTTCTTTGATGCCGTTCTTATACATCCAATCCTCAATGAGGTATTTCACAGGCACACTCCTGACAGCTGTGCTGGTAAGATCCTCCCACATGTGCATCGAGAACAAATCGTTGATAGCTTCAGCAATAGCCTTTTTGCCCGGAACGGACAGGTAGTTATAGGATTCAGGCTTCTTAGATTGAGAGAAAGGAATGCAGATAGCCAGTTCATCGTCTTTCTTTTCTTCTGGAATTGCGTCAGACGGACGGAGGCGCAGGAAATGCCTTATGACATTGTTGACATTAGACTGTGCAGGGAATTGGCACGGCTTTCCGAAATGGTGTTCGCACCAATCAATCTCATAGGCAGGTAGTTTGATATATATTTTAAATTCACTCATAATCAGGTTTTTCCGGGACAAAGTTACAAAAACTCCCATTTAAAAACAAGATTTTCCAGATAAAAATAATATCCGCACATGTATATCAAAATGGCGCACTCAACTGCACACAACTGCACACATTTTTATAAGTAGCTGATAATTAATGTCTTAACCTATATTTTTCTTGTGTGCATTTTCTAAAAAGTGTGTGCAAAATAGGTTTTTTGTGTGCAAAAGGATTCCTTGTGTGCAGTGTGTGTGCAGTCGTGTGCGAAATGTGTGCAGACATCTTGGGATTTTAGAATTTTATATTCTTCTGATTTTCAGTGCGTTAAGTTTTTGTGTGCAGTTGTGTGCAGTTGTGTGCAGTGTTTTTCTCGCATGCGCGCGCGCAAAGAAAAACTAAAAAGAGAAAAAAAGAGACCCGGTGCTCACGCATCAGGCCCCTCTCCCTCTAGAAAAACATCAAGTCACTAATCTATTAAAACAGTCTCGGATTCCTCCTTTCTTCCCTTTCTCTATCCTCTTTTACCTGCTCAGCTATTTCCCTGGCTTCGGCTTCTTCTTCCTTCACATACTCCAGGTTCATATCGAACTTTTCTTTCAGCTGGAGATAGTCGAAGCACATGCACCTGTCGAACTTGCAGATTTCGATGGTTTTGACATTTCCACCACCGATAGGCCTATACTCCACAAGAGGTTTACCGTCCTGGTACACCTTCCATCTCTCGGAAGCTTTGTTCCCAAGGTATGCGCTGCTGGTAGTCATATAGTAGCGGATTGAGTCCTTGGACATGACACTGTCGCCCTGGCGCTTGGCCACCCATTTGTACTGTCCGATGAAATGGGTAAGGCGTACCATCAGGATAGGCGTCTCCGTATGGAACTCACGGTCCACCTTGTCTGTCTTCAGATTCTTGACATACTTTATCTTGAAGTCAGAGTCTGCGAAAATCAAGCCTTCCTCATAGAGGTAGGTCATGGCGTTCCATAGGTTGCCCAGCTCGTTGTTGCTTACCACCTCGCTGTTCTGGCGCTTGATGCCCTCGATACAGAGGTTTTTCATTTCCTCATATTCAAAAGGAATGCCCAGGGTCTTGTAAAGAACCTTATAAGATGTCAGCAGGATTACCCAGTTACGCCAGAGACGGTCTTCTATCTCATTGCCGTCGATGGAGTCGTACACCTCGTTGGTTACCTCGTTGTACGTTTCATAGAAGGTGCTCTCGAACATTTTCCGGTGCGAGAGGATCTCTCTGGTAAGATGCTGCAGTCCCATCTTCCTGATATCGGCCAGGCGGTTAAACCGGTCCTTTGCTTCCCTGTCGTGCGATGTGGTGTCATGTGTGAGGAATATCATCCTGGAGAACATGGCGATATCGAGTGTCGGCATCTCCTGGCCCGAAACAATTACACCGCAATCGACAGGCGTCTTCTCGATCTGTTTTCCCTTGTCGATATCCATGCGGGCCCGCCCTACTCCATCATAGCATCCTTTGATGATCTCAATGATGCGCATGTCTAGCGTGTTCTTATACTCGTCGAGGTGTACCATGCCATTTGCGGACATGGCCAAGGCCTGCGAGAGACCTGGAGCCGTCGTATTACGAAGGTTCAGTGGTCTATCGCCTACGGTAAAGAAGCGCATGAGGGTGATTCCGAGCTCAGACTTACCGGAGCCCTTTGGACCGAAGAGGTTCAACAATGGGAAGTTGGTTGTGTAGGATGTAATGACATCCCTGAAGATGCTTGCCAGCAGATAGCAGATTGCTATCTTCGCATTGTCACCGAATACGCTGGCCATGATATTCGAGAAATCGGGAAGTGATATGGAGCTGTGACCTTCCGGCATGATGAACTGTCTTTCAAACCCGAAGTAGGACGTGTCCTCAGCATAGATTTCGCTGGCACCCTGCAGGTAGTAGTTGTCCATGCTCTTGTTGACATCATGGAGATGGACGATACCCATGTTATCTGCAGGGTACCACTCATCATCGTATATGCAGCCGTTGCCGAAAGCCCAGAAGCCTTTCTTTTGCCATCCGTACTGTCGTACCTTGATGGCTGTTCCTGTGATATCATAGAGGTACTTCTTGAGCTTCATGAGTTCCTCTATCTTTCCGTACCATAGGAAATTGCCGTTCGACTCCACTTTTATCATGAACTTAGGCATGCTGACAAGTTCCTCAGCAGTCAACTCGAGAGTGCGTTTCACCCCGTCTATGTTTGTTATCTCGTAAAGTCGCCTGCTGTCATCGACGCCCATGATATGATATAACGGCTTCATCTTAAAATTGGACCATTGCTTCTCGCTTGTTTCTTCCTGTGACCAATAGCAGTTGTGACTCTCATAGAACCCGTATTTCCGCAAGTCGATGCCGGACTTCTGCTCTGTCTTGGATGCCTGCAGCTCCTTATACTTCTTCATGGAGGTGTTGACGGCGTTTTTCCACAGGTTCTTGTGGCCATAGTTAGCACCCAGCGTGTCGATGATGGCTTTTCGGTAGAGTTCATCCTTCTCAAATACCAACGTGTCACATATCTCCTTGACGACCTCACTTTTACCCATGTCGGTCATCTCGTCTTTGTATTTCTTCCTGGTGAGCCACAGCACGAAATCCTCGTTCTTGGTTTCCTCGACCTTGCTTTTTGTCTTGAAGTAGCTGTCTGCATCTTCCTTCTTTCCATCTTCCCCGACGGGAATCTCCTTCACCAGGACGCGGAACCCATTCTCCATAGCCATCTTACCGTTTTTGATGACAGCATCGATTCCTGCCTGGTCTGCATCCGGAATAAAGCAAAGCTTCGGATGGAACCTGCGGAGCTGCTCGAACTGTTCCTTGGTGAAGGCCGTACCCAGCGGTGCGATGGTGTTACATACGCCTATCTTCTGCATGCGAATCACGTCCGGAGCACCTTCCACTATATAGAAAAGCTCCTGTTTGGCACCCTCGTGCTGGGCGGTATTCATGCCGAAGAGGATCTCTGACTTATGGAAAAGGAAACTGTCGGTACCGTTGATGTACTTCGATCCTTTCTCCAGATGTTCGTCCATGGTGCGTGCTGTGTAGCTGACGATACGTCCGAAGCGGTCGCGCACGGGTATGGTCATGCGGTCATGATAGAAACCGTACTCGTTGCCCTTTTCGCTGACAACGATAAGTTTCATCTCCTTCATCAGTTCGAGGGAGAGTCCTTCTTTCTTGGCAAAGTTGATGATGCCCTGCCAGTCGTTGTTAGCGTATCCTATACCCAGCGAGTCAATCTCCTCCTTACCCCAGCGTGCCACTGCATAGCTGAGGGCAGCCTTGGCCTCCGGAGTGTCTGCATGGAGACATTCGACAAAGTATTTCTGGACGTGCTCGAAAATGATGAAGGCAGACTCCTTTTTATGGTAGAGCTCCAGTTCTTCCGGAGTGGGCTCCCGTTCTTCCACCTCTATTTTCTTGTTAAAGCGACGCGCCAGTTCCCTGCATGCCTCCGGGAAGGTCATGCTTTCCTTTTCCATAACAAAGCTGATGGGATTACCACCCTTGCCGCAGACAAAGCAATGGCAGATGTTCTTTGTCGGACTTACTACAAATGAGGGGTTTTTGTCTTCATGAAAGGGACATTTTCCCTTATAATTGACACCGCTCTTTTTCAGATCCACGCCAAACTCCTCGACTACTTCCCTGATGTCCAGGGATAGAAGGGTTTCAATATCTTCGTTTCTTATCATGACTTGAGTGTTTAGTGACCGCAAATTTACAGTCTAGGTTTTATTCTTTAAAATACCAGGCTATTATTCCACTGGTATCCAGACGTCCTCCCAGTCTATTATATCATCCCCAAAAAGTTTGGCATGTATATCATCTTGCCAATAGCGTTTTATGCCTACGCAACGGGCATAGTCCAATTCAAGGTTAGCACCGTTCGATTTTTCCCAGTCTCTCAGCATATAGATAGCATCACACTTCTTCAGTTCCTGCAGGTCGAGCAGCAGTATCTCTTTATAGAACGTGGTACCGTTCATCCTGGCTAGCCACTCAGCTTGTGCGCCAAGCCCGCTGGTCGTAGGGTTAAACACCTCGAAGCCCTTGCCCCTCAGCATGTCTTCGGCTATTTTGAACTTGGCAAGTGTTTCCGTACTCAGAACATCTTCGCCGATTTTTCCACTAATGTAAAATTTCATATCTTGTTTGTTTTAATATTCCATATCGCAGATACCTTCATCCTCTATATATCTTGGGCACCCTTCACACATCTCACGCTCAGGATAAGGGCATACTGTTTCTTCCAGGTATAGACCTGGTACCGGTTCGTCGGCAACATCCTCCACTAAGAGGCCTTTGGCTTCCAGCTTCATTTGGCAATGCGAGCAAAGTTCGTGAGTATCATCGACCCACCAGCAGTTACCGAATATCGGGCTGTAGCAGGCATGGTCATCCGTGCATCCGCATATCTTACAAACTCCGTACATATTTATATCCTTTTGTCTTTAGTTACTTTCCATACTTCACCCAGTTTCTCGATATCTATGTTGCTGATGGCGATCTTGGCAACATTGGGAGTTCTTTCATAATAGAAAAAATCCCGGTGTTCTTTCCGGACACGAAGCATGCGCTTGGCTGTTTTCGTCATATTGGTAATGGGCTTTCCGTCATAAAGCATCGTATAGATAAGTGCTGCAGCCTGTTTGTGTAGTTTAAGCTCAGATCCTTAGGCAGTCTGAGGGTGTTGCAGCAATAATATACCATGTGAGGAAGCAGACGATCATACATATATTGTGTGATAGGTTGAATGTCCCGTGTATCAAAGAAGTTCATCACCAGAACTGCTTCTTCTGCAGCACTAACTATCATTTCATAGTTTCTCAGCTCTAAGTCTTTGCGCTGCTCGACGTTCATCCAGTCGGCTCCCTTCTGGGTGGGTTTGATTCGGCCAGAGCGGACTGCCTTCAGCCATTCCTCTACCTTATCCCTATCCATGGAGCGATGACGGAACCTTTTGCCGGCAACGGTTAACTCAGCCACGTATCTGATATACCTGGTACCACGCTTATATGCTCCTTTACACCCTTTGTCGTGGTATTCCTCGTAGATGCATCCGGCAGAACTGCTTGGTTTCCTATCACCATTCATCTTCTTCATCTTCTTTATTTTCCATCTTACTCTTCTAAGATTTCAATGGTTGTTATCATATATCCTCTTTGCTTCAACAGTAACTACCCAAGGGCGATTCTTGAGAGTGTACTTCACCTTAACGCTTCCGGCATTTACTTTCTCTCCGGATTCAATCAGCCAGCTTCCAAGTTTTCCACTTTCTATAGCCTCCCGAAATTTCTTAATGGCCGGGAGGCTCAAATTTCTTCTTTGTCTTTTCATACTATGGTCTCCTGTATTCTAATATTGCATTTCTGATATAATCAGCGTGTATGGAAAAAACAACTTTGTCGGTGTCTGTGTCTGGCTTCACCATGATGTGCGGTTCCATTTCACCGTAGGAACCTCTGAACTCTCTATGTACAAATCGGAAAGGCTTGCATCTCTTGTTCTGCTCCTCCAGTTCCCGCATCTTCATCTGAATGTCATACTTAACGTTATAGATGTCATCAGCTGACACAACAACGTGGTTGTACTTATCATACACGTATGCACTGAGCTCATTGCCCATACTGTTTGACTTGCATGTCCAAACAGAAAGAAAATAATGTTTATCCATATTCAATATTTTGTTTAATCTTCCATTGCCCACCCTGGATTATCTATAATATTGCCAATGACACACCATCCTTTGTACATTCTACTTGCCAGGACAACATCTATAGCTCGGCCTTCAGGTTCATTTGTCATAAAGGCACCATTTTCATTAAAGATTATCGTACGTTTCCGACCTAAGTGTGGGTAATCTTGTTTTTCTACAATATCACCTTCAAAGATTGGTTTACCTGCTTGATCATAAAAGCCTGTAAACTCATTAACGGTAGCAGGCATAACATCATGCCAGTAACCTCCTTTCTCACGGTTACCTGGTTCGTCATTAAAAATGCTTGGAACCTCTTTATAACCTGTTCTTTTTAACACGCCGTCAATTATTTCTTCTACTGGAATATGCAGCACGGCAAAATAACCCTCTACCCATTCACCATCTTTAATGCTCTTACCTCTGAATCTAAATTTCCTCATGCTTTAGCCTCCTTCACCATTAGATGTTCCATACCATAACGCTGCATCCACTCATTATAGTGGGCGATGGCAGCATCACCAGTGAGGCCTTTGCGTTGGCGGTCGGCCAGTTCCTGACGCGCCACAGCAGTCTCTCTCCTTATTTGTGATTCCATAGAGCGTGCTTTTGCCTCTATGAGTATAAGCTTTGAAGATAGTTCTTTCATAAAAGTTGTCGGTTTCATTATTTGACTTATGCAAAGGAAGCAAGCCCCATCGATGGTGGCCTCACGGTAATCACCAGCTTCCTCGAGCAATAACACAATAAAAAGATGTATGGGATTTTCACCCACCCGGATGTCCTTTCATCCGTCTATAATTGCAATTCAGATTTATAGAAAGTTTAATTCAAACATCAGGGTTTCTCACCCCCCGGGTGTCCTATCACCCGTATTTAATTTATAATCGTATTTTGACAGGGTTTCTGTTATTATTCCGGCTCCGTTTCACAACGTCACCGGAAGTAATCCATTCAATTGGTATTATAACGTAGCAATAATAATTTTTGCGATATCCTTAGAAGAGGAAAGCTTCAGCTTCTTCCGTATGATCTGGAGGAAGTTCTTGATGGTGGAATGTGAAATTCCCAGTTTCTTGGATATCTCGTCGTAGGTCATGTCCTCACTGGCCATCTTGGCAATGGCAAGTTCGCGTTCAGTAAGTCCTAATGGCTTAGGTTTGCATATTTTATTGGCAAAAGGACACTCACACCGAATCGGACAAGCTACCTCTTCAATATGCATTACCTGGTCATCAATATCATATGTCAGACCGTCAAACTTGCCGAAGTTGCAACGAACGAAACGGCTGGCCATCAGAAACTCGTAGTGCGGACGGTTAAGCTTTGAATTTCCATAAAGCTTTGACAATTCCTTGTATGCTTCAGGATAGATGCGCTCTATCATACTTAGTATGTGCTGGCAAAGGTCACGTTCCTTCTCAGTGAAAGCCTGCATCTCTCCACCATTCCCATCTAACCGCATGATAAGGCCTTCGGGAGTAATAAAGAACTCTATTTTACCTTTCATATCTCTCTACCCTTCATTATTTCTGTCACTACAGGAAGTTCTGTCTTGGGGTTCCACTTACCAAGACGGATTCTCCTTTTCACGTTGGATGTACTCATTCCGAGTCCGTCAGCAATCTCCCTGGCAAAGATATCCTTCTTGCCAAAGGGTAGATTCTCATAGTAGGAAGTTATTCCCAACGGGTCGTAATTTGCCTTCATAAATTTGGTTTTTATTTTAATTATGATTAAATTTGTGGGCAAAATTACGATTAAATTAATTAAATTCCAAATATAAATGGGTTTATTTTCCGTTTCTATATTGGTTTTAACTTTATTTTAAATTTATGAGGTACTTAGGCAGTAAACTAAAGGAGTTTGTACGCACCCATAGAGGTGCCTACACCGATATCTGTGTGGCCATGCTTGGCGGTAAGAAAAAAGGTCTCGATAATTATTACGTGGACGGAAGAAACATCCAGATCAACAAGTTAACTGCCTTGTTGAGGGCAACAGGAAAGAGCCTAGATTTCTTCGTAGAATTCGAGGAAGGAGAGATGCCCATGGATTCTAACAGAGGACATTCATTAGGTAACAACAATATTATAAACAGTATGGTAAAAAACGATCTGACTTCAGAAGTTACCCATTTACATGAGGTAATTAAGTTAAAAGACCAACTTCTAAACGAGAAAGACCAGGTGATAATCCTACGTACAAATGAAGTTGAGTTATGGAAAAAGAAGTATGACGACCTCATGCTTCTGGCACAATCCAAATAGAACTGAACTCGGACACAAATCCGCAACAGTTCCATTTGTAAATTGGTTGGAAAGCCCACGTATAAAGGGGCTTTCAATTTTTATATTAACTATTTACTCGGACAACTTTCGGACGCTATTAACGTTATTATCCGTAAAAAACTATGCGCAATCCAGCTGGAATAGTTCATTTTCGTATGGGTGTTTTTCCTGCCTCCGCAACAACGAAGTCCGATTTTTGTCGGACTTCTTTTGTTGTTTCTT
>Ga0326512_10001541_pt1 | contig 17586 bp, 29 predicted proteins | sample 1_2617_0518_D_FD_203652 | JGI IMG/M metagenome (GOLD analysis project Ga0326512, IMG submission 203652) | Bovine rumen microbial communities from UC Davis, California, United States - 1_2617_0518 | ecosystem: Host-associated > Mammals > Digestive system > Stomach > Rumen | place: USA... | reverse complement strand
ATCTTCTATCACCGCCCTTAAAGAATTTTCTAATGCTTCACCTCTTTGATGATAATAAATATCCTCTATCTTCTGATACTTTTGCAAAATGCTTACCGCTGAATCATGTGCTGTATACTCTTTCTGCTTTTCTTTACCTATGACAGTATCGCCGCATAGGGAAGCAGGTATCTCCTTATCCCACTGATGATACTCTTCACATTTATTAGGACAGTCGTTACAGTTGTATGCATGACCACCAGACTCTTCTATTCCGCAATGAAATTCTCCTTTCAACGCCTTATCAATCAAATATAAATTCTCATCCGACCAGTTTGCTGGTGGAATTCCAAGAATACACTCGTGATCTACATGGAATGGGCAATCGTCATAACACGAGTGGTGTGCCTTACAGATTTCTCTCATCTTTAGAATTGTTTCCATTTTTATCTCCTTTCAATCACACCACATTGCTCTCATATACTCCGGAATTGATCCGATTTCTTCGTGGATCTCACCATCTTCGCCTTTGTAATTGACTATAAGTTCACCATTCTTTACTGTAAGCCAATTAACATTTTTGATCATGTAATACCTTCCGTTGTCCTGAATTTCTACTGTCATTTGTTTCTCCTTTCACATTTGAAAAAATATAATAGTTACTATCTTCGCTGGTGAAGCGAAAGAAAGAGAGTACTAGACTTTGACATCTAATACTCCCTGAAAAGAGGTTATTTATCGAATAACGGGTCAAATGACCCTAAACTGAATTTCAATAACCTTCATTATACTGGCTGATTAATTCGCGAAAAAGAAAAGGAGAGTTGTAAAAACCTCTCCTAAAAACAGTTTTCATTTTCCAATGTAGGCACCGTCAACCACATCGATCTTTACCTCATATCCCATGAGTTCAGACCAATTAGTCTCTTCGGTTACTACACCGTCAATCATAACTGTTTTAGTATGATTTACATCTCTCTTTTCGATTGTTACTATTCCATTGTTTAACAGGAATACTGATACTCCAATTACTACTGCTACCATAGTTACCATAAAAGTTGCCATAATAGTTTTAAAAATTGTCATGTTTTTGTCCTCCTAAAAATGAATTTTGTTAACCATCTTTTCATCTTAGGGGTGGAATATTACGCGAAAAAGAAGAGGCTATGAAATATAACCTCAATGTCTCTTTATCTTACATCTGATCGTTTCGAATACTTGATACGGCCAAGATAATACAAACCATATCAAGATGCAACTAACTAAGATCTTTTTAACCGTTTCAGTGCCTAATACCACACCGTTTTTAAAAAGCTTCTTTTTAGTTTCATCGGATATGTCATGTACATATTGACTATTAAAATGCTCCTCTAATTCAAAATATAACCAAGCGGCCCATGCCACTCCGCATATTAAATACATTACTATATACTTCATCATAACCTTCCTTTCTGCCTCTTCTTCATTCTAGGCCATGATTTTTAAGCTAAGACTACCAGAATAATCTGATAGTCTCCACTTTTGTAATCTGTTAAGCTGCTGTCTTGAGTAAATATAACGACTCTCCTATTGCGTCTTCACAATTGATCATTAAAGCTGCTCTACTGAACTCTTGATTATCGATATAGATCTGATACAATCTAGTTGCCAACTCATACTCTTCCTCTGCCAGCTCTATTAATTCTTTTTGCTGTTCGGGGAAGAATATGATTGGTAAATCACCGATCATACTTCCGATCTTCTTCGATTCCTCACAAAGCCCATTAAGCCTCGCTGTTAATACCATTGCTTCGAATTCTTTTGTTAATCTCATCATGTTTTAACCTCCTTACAATAAATTAACTGTTACATTTTAGAGGTAGATTTATAGGCGAACATGCATTTGAAAATATAAAAGAAAGGACTACCAGAATTTCTTCTGATAGCCCCAAGAAAGATTCCTCAATTCAACGTATTGAACTTTCTTTCAACCATAGGAATCCTTACAGTCCATACCATATACCTCTTACCTGTGTCTTTTCCTTCTACGCATACTGTCATCGTCTCCCTGTAAATAGGGTTGACCTCAATACCGTGTAGATCGGATCTCAACATATCATAAGTGATCTTAAAGTACTCCTCTGCAAGTTTCTTTGTTGAGAAGTTCATTGTTTCCAATCTTCTTAATACTTGTATTGCATAGTGCCTTTCTCCGTTTAAAAGTTTGTCTAACATAATAATCTCCTTTCATCTTTTGAATGTTTACTATTGCATTTAAGGAGTAGATTTTTAAGCGAAAAAAAAAATAAGGGCAGTTTTACGACTTACCCAGGTCGTCAATGTTTAGTTTTCAAGCCAAGCATTAATTTTGTCTTTGATTGTTTTTCCGATTGCCACCAGTGGAACTATGCTTAACATAATCTCCACATAATGTGTCCAAATGAAATAATCAATATCAAAATGCATAATAAATACCTCCTTAAAATATTAACCATCTTTACATTTAAGGAGTAGATTATTACGCGAAAAATATAAGGGTAGTTTTACGACTTACCCAGGTCGTCGCTTTTATTAAGTTTCAGATTCAATCATCTTTGTCTTAGCCTGAATAAGTAACTGCAAAATTGCTGTTAACTCGTCTTGTGACATAGTGAAATCAGAATACAAATCCTGACTTACTTTGTTACAAGAACTAGCCATAACCAGCTTAGTCTCTGCTTTACTAATCATTCTATAAGCCTCTAATAATGTTTCGTTTTTCATAATAAAAACCTCCTTTTCTTTTCTATCAGGAGGATGGATTTTTAAGCGAAAAATATAAGGCTCCTAGATTTCTCCAAGAGCCTTATCTCGATTACCTATAAAGTATAGTTCCTCCATTAACTGGCTTGTACATCTCAAACGTGTACTCTATAGAACCTACTTCATTCCAAATATTACACTCTCCAATCTTCACATACTTGCAATCGCAAATGTATGGAAGTGGCCAATTGTAATTCTTTGGTATCCATTTGTTTATAGAATACTCATCTTCGTCCTTCATACGTTCTTCTAACCATATTAATAATTCTCTATAATTCATCATAATCGTATCCTCCTTTACATTTTAGGAGTTGATAAAAACGCGAGTACCAGAATATAACTCTGATACCCGCTTTGGTTTAGTCCCCTACATAGAACCAGAGACTTCCGTAATAGTCATGCGCCTGATGGTAAGTCTCCTCATCAATCAGTCCATCCTGTAAAGCTTTGCTGAATGCCTCAGCTCTGCTTATCTGAACCGGATAAGGATTGTACTTCCTTTCAAACTCATTGTACATTTTACTGAAATCTTTTCTTTCCATATAAAATTCTCCTTTCATTTATTCATCATTTAAGAGCTTGATTTATAAGCGAAAGATTTTCTAAAAAATTCCCACCCGGGGAAATTTTCAGATTCGATTTTGAAAAAATAGAGTAATAGAATATTCTGCGATTAGAGGTTTGTTGTATTTTTAAAGGGGAGGCTCGAGCTATTTTGTGCACTATACGTTTCGGAGTTTGTAGGAGATTAACCTTCATGGCAAGAATGGATTTATCGGAAATATAACTCACCACCGCCTCCCCAGGAATGATGAGTTAAAATCTGATAACAGCAGACCAATACTCTCCAGCTTTCTTCTTGACCGGGTCAAGCTCTTTGGAGAGTTCGTACAGTTCATTTACTTTCTTCTGTACTTCTTCTGCATTATAACCAGCGTTAATGAGAGCCGTCTTTCTTGTAAGACCATTTCCATACTTACCATCGATGATATCAATGATAAGCTGAGGTGTAACTTGTTTGTGGTTGGGGTCAAATATGATTAGATTATTCTGCTTCACACAATTAAGACACGTATTAACGTACTTACTCGATGTGGCATAGCCATCAGATTTGATGAGGGAAAGATACATCTCTGGTGTTACAGAGGACTTCAGGTTCTCATAACGCTTGGTAGCTATGAAATCAAAATATCCGCGTACACCATCCTCCATTGAGTCGTACACACGGAAATTGTCTCTTATCGATACTAACTGTGAGTTGTATTCTTCTTTGGTAGATAAGTTAACGGACTTACCTTTCCAAGAAGACCCGCATTTCATACCGAAATAGTTATGGTATTTATAACCAAGAGAAGATGTGCCATAAGCCGACTCAACACAAGCTTGAGCTATTATGGCGCTTGGGGTTTTATAGCCCCGCTTCTCTGCTTCATCAACAATTAAAGGTGCTATCTTGTTAATGAAATCTTTTACCTGCTGCTGAGTAGCCATGCACATCCCTCCTTTACTTTATTTCTAAATTCATCTGGAATACTGCAGCTTCTATAAGTCTGTCCAGCTGATCTTCCGAAATATCGATCTTATGCTCATTGAGCCAGTTACTAACGAACGCTACAACTTCAGCTTTCTTAATCTTTCCTTTACCAGCGCCGATAGTCTGCTCTGCTGCCTGTACTGCTGTATGGATAATTACAACCAAGTCGGAATACTTATCCTCTTTAAGTTTGTTCTTGATAAATGGTACCAAATATAATGCTATTAAAGCGCATGATACTGATACCACGATCTTCAAAATATTAAAAGTCAGATCATTCATTACTATCCCCTCTCTTAAGTTTTAGTCTTTTAATCATACATAGCATTAAAAGCTCACCCCCGAATACTCCAAAGAAACACGTTATTAAAGTACCAGAAAGCTCCTGCCCAGAGATAAACTGATAGGCAAGAGCTATAATGGTAAATATAATAATGTTAGAAAAGCTAAAGATCACATACTTATCAAGAGCGCTTAGCTTCTTTTTCTTTGGCGAATTTCTCTCTACGAGTTTATCTTGCAGTCTCTCAATACCAGATTTCATAGGCACTTACCTCTTAGACAAATATGTGTTAAGATCCTTCTTTGCTTGAGCTAGTTCTTCTGTCACTGGCTTCTTTTCTGTAATGCAGTACTGCATCTCAAATTCAATGAGAGCAAGAACTGAATGAAGTATTATTTCATTTGTATCGTCCTGCTCTCTGAATCTGTCATTGCCTTGAAGGAGAGACGTTTTGATTTCCTTAATCTCAACCTCCAAAACACCAAGCCTTGTTTCTAATGTATCGTGAGGCTTTTTTAGAAACTTAAGAAAAGCGTAGGCCATAACACAGATGTTTATCGTCGTGAGAAGCAGCTGCATTACCGGCAATATTTCTTTAATCATTTGGTCTCTCCTTTTATAAAACCCTGATGCCTCTTATAAGAAGCACCAGGGCTCTGGTTAAATATAACTGAAGATTACTCTACAGTAATAGAAGCTGCAGTTCCTGAGAAGGAAGCTGAAACCGCACCGGCTGCTGTAACAACATCAACTGATGTTCCAGCTGTAGGAAGAGTTCCTGCTGAGAAGTTGAATGTTGCTGTCTCGCCAGATACTGTGAAGTATGCATTAGGAAGAGATCCTGCAGCACCAAAAGGAGTAACAGATGCTGTTGTGTCTGCTTCCTGTGTTACATTAACTGTTCCTGAAGGTGTGTAGTCACCGCTTGCGGAAGACTTGAATGCAAGTGCGCCAAAGTTAGCATGACCAAATGCCTGCCAAGCTGTTCCGTTAAATACGAACTCAAGTCCGTCATAAGAAGCAACACCACCTACATTAACAGTTACGTCCTCGCCACCAACGACGATAGGGTTTGTTGTAGCGCCATCTGTAAGCGCTGATGTTGTAACGCCAACCCAGTAAAGAGCGTTACCAAGCTGCTCGATCTGCTGACGAGCTTCGTAGTCCTTAATCGTAAATTCTACGTTCTGGACCTGTCCCTCAACCATTACAGGAAGAGTGAGTTTTGACATATAAGTTGCTGGCATATCTTTTTCCTCCTTATAAGAAAAATATAATTTTAGCCGCCGATGACAACCGTTTCAGAATCTGGATCGTAGCTATTCCTGCTATGTCCTCCGATAATTACTTCATCATCGGTAGGGTCATAATGGTTATCAGGTTTTTCTGCAAGATCCAAATCATCCGCGTTCATGTCACCGACAAGCTCGTGACCGTTAATTGTGGGCTTATTAACAAGCCCGTTATAATCCTTTGTTCCTCCTCCGCCACCGCCTACATCTAATTCAAGAAGGAGTGCTTCTACTCTACTCTGTGGTGGCTTGTCATAGGAGGTACCATCGATTTTTGACTGAAGAATTTCTTCAGCTCTACTCAAAGGTATTTGACTCATTGTCTACTCCTTTCTTGAAGGTTCAATTATGATACCTTGCCATGAGCTGTCTGATCTCTTCTCTCTCCTGCTCATTACGAGCATCTCTCATAGCAGCCTCGAGATGTGAACGAGAGTCGTCTCTGGAATATCCCATACCATAGCTCCCGTAATGAGGCATGTTGTTACTCATTGGCATGTAATCATATGAGTTTCCTATATAAGAATTTCCGCCATCCATCTCCATCTCAAGTTTCTCAATCTTAAGAAGATTCTTCTTTGTATCTGTAAGCTTGTGGAGATTGTTAAGAGTAACATCGTTGAGAGACTGAAGTTTAGAAATCTTATCAAACTCCATGTCCAATAATCTGCAAAATGCGTCAATCATTTGTCTGTCCAAAAATATCACCTCCTTAAGCTATTCTGTTGATTTCTAAGTTACTGTTAGTTACGTTAATCGTAGGTGTCGGATCGGTAGTTCCGTCTGTAACACCTGAAATATAACGTACAGACAGTGAGAAACAGCAACACGCAGGCACAGTAACAATGGCTGTGCTTGTAACATTGCCATAAGTGTCAACAGCAGCTGGGGTAAATATTGCTCTGCTAGTGGGTCTGGCCTCACCGTTAACAGCTATAGCAACGGCTATAGGCGATACGGCACCTCCTGTAGGAATTGCTATGTTTCCATTAAAAGTAACCTGGTACCTAGCAAAGCGATTGGTAGAGGAGCCACGGAGAATAAAAATCCCTGTCTGGTCTTCGTGGAATACGTTTCCCTTAGGACAAGGAATAGATGCATCAAATATAATTGGCGTATTGAGATCAACCGCCTGTACATCATTTGCAAGATACTCTGCCATGTCTATACCTCCTTAAGCCCCACATCCGCAGCCATTATAGAAATTCTGGCCACAGCAATTAGGGTTCTGAACGACGTAAGCAGGTCTCGGAACTGGTGCAAGATACTGCTCAAGTGCTGCTGTCTGAAGCTCATTGTTAGCTATAATAGCCTGAGTCTGAGCATTCTGAGAAGCTGAGAGCTGCATCATGTTCATCTGCTGCCTAAGATTTGCAATCTGCTCATTCTTAGCATCAATCTTATCCTGGCACATCTGATCGAGAATCTTCTGAGTCTGAGCGTTATTAGCCTCAAGTACTCTACTAAGAGCATCTGAAACTGCTGCTCTATCAGCGCAAGCCTCCCGTGCCAAATCGGAAGCAAGGTTTGCAGTAGCAAGTCTGTTCTCACAGCAGCAATTAGCAAGCTGAGTCTGAAGAGCGAAGTTCTGCTGCATGTCAGCGATCTGTCTTGCATTAGCAGAAGCTTCTGCACCGGCAAAGCCACTGGTAATACCAGCATTGATCTGTCCAAGCTGACCCATAATGGCCGCCTGATCGAATCCCTGCTGTACCGCGGGAGCCTGTCCGTTGTTACCGTTAAATCCGTTATTCCATCCGCCCATAAGTGCGAACAGGAACAGAACGATAATCCAAAACGAACCGTCGCCCCAATTGCCGAAACCGCCGTCGCGGTTACCTACAACTGCAGCAACATCAGCGGCAGACATTTCACCACTAGAAAGTCCCATAATTTAGTTCCTCCTTCTAAAATATAAGTATGTATTATTAATCCGGCCGAGATTAATCAATGAAGAATATTCTGGAGACTCTGTGCCATACTTGTGCACTGGTTAAGTTGGTCCTGAGTCATCTTTCCAGAATTAAGGAGTTCCTGTACTTGCTGCTTAGGATCTCCTTTGAAGTTCTGTTTGAACTGCTGAAACTGTTGAATGAGACCAATAAAGTTATTACCATTATTCTGAGGTAAGAAACCCATAAGAGGATTAGACATTGTTATTCACCTGCTTTCCTTTGTTATACTGAGGTTTGTTGTATCTCTGAGTTGATAGAATCATCTCCTTAAGTTCGTTAAGTGACTGATCGACGTTCTTAGAGAATGTGTCAAACTCATCTTTGGAAATATAACTCTCCTCTGGCATTGCCTGAACTGGCGTATCTTTTTCTTCTATTAGCTGGAATGTCTTAAACTCTGTAGTCTTTCCATCTCTATCCGTCTTTTTAAGGTAAGCATAAGACTCCTTATCATCCAGGAAGAATATAGTTTTGTCAGGAGCAACAGGATAAGCTTTAGCTGCTTCTTTCCCCTGAATCCACATGAATCTGTTATCGCACTGGCAATTCTGCATAGCCTGCTGCATTTGAGGTTGCATGTATGGATTGGACATCTGCGGATACTGACCTCCATAAAACGGATTTACGCCGCCGTTCATACCATAATCGTAATAGGACATAGCATATGACCTCCTTTATAGTTCGATACCCTCGATCTGAGCACGCACCTCAAGAATATAAAGATACCCGCCCATGTGCGCAAGCTGGTCTTTTAAAATAGCCACATCACAAGCAGGCTCGAAATCCAGCGTTCCGGCATCGATCTTAACCACAACATTATGAAGTCTATCGTATCTTATCTTCGTCTGATAGTATTCGGCTTTGAACCTATCCTGGTAATTCTCACTGGTCATCAATTCAATAGTATCTTTTAAATCAAGCATTAGTATCTCTCCCTTCACTTGTCATAAATATAAAAGAAGGATAGTGGAACATCTGCCCCACTATCCCATGCATCATAGTAATCTCCGTCTATAACGGCTACTACATGTGTACCTGTAACTATTAGATTATCTCTTGCTTTTGTATACTCCGCGGTTGACAGAATATAACGTCCTCTCGGATGTTGCTTACAAAACCTATCCACGGTTAGACAATTCGGACATGTATTCTGAGCAGCTTCTTCCTTATAACCTTTATTAATAAGGTAAGTTTTCCATACTCTATTAGACGATGGCATGTCTCCCATCTTTCGAGAAAGAAACGAAAGCTCATCATGCACCATAAACCAATTGTACTTAAGGGCAAGTGTTATGGCTCTAATAACACAGTCGCCAGTATCAAGCCCATAAGGATTAAGATTTAATCTAATGAACATTATTATGCGTACTGAATCCCGTCAGACTCTACGTAGGTAGGCTTTCTCTCCATAACCTCACAGAAGCCTGCATCATTGATAATCATGCAAAGTGCATATGTGCAGTTTTCATTAGCATAAGCCGAAGCCATGATTTGATGGAACTGCATCTTTGCGGCATCAAGGGTAGTTTGCTCCCAAATAGCTTTTGCTGTTGCTCCGTCAACTGTTGTGATTTCTAATACAAAATATCTTTCCATGTTTTATATCCTCCTTTATTCTGGAACGTTTATTCCGTTTACTTTTACGGGTATTAAGCATTTGTTATCTGCACCCGAATCATCCAATCTATAAGCACCACCAATATAAAACTGTGTATTTGAAACAAAATACATACCTCTAGCAAAGTATCTTGACCATTGGTAAATACCAAGGTTTGCTTTATAAGAATTGGAAGTAGATTTAGTTAATACAAATTCATCAACAGGTATTAGTAAATTTTTCGCAACTTGCAATCCAGAAGTTGTTGCGTGTGCATAAAATGTCACTTCTAAATATTTAAAGTTTATCATTGATTGATTTAATGTGATAGTTTGAGCACCGAAAGAAGCCGACGTAGCACTGTTTACCCATAATTGTGTCCTTGTCATTACAGGTTTTGATGAATACGCATATCCACCAGAACCCATTCGTACCATACCACTATTAAATGATGAACCTGATGCTCCAGGATTTATTACTTGATAATCATCTATAACATATCCCGCAGAACCCGTTATAAAATTCATTGAATCCTCTTCAACGTATTGTGGGTTTCTAGTAAATCCTGCACCTGATACATTTATGTTCGTAAACGAACTTATTGCATATCCAGCTTTTGTCGGTTTGTAATTTTTATTAGCTTCAAGTTCTGGTTGAGGATAATTAGAATCAGGCGTTATACTTATTATTGTAGGTTCAACATAAGAACCTTTTACTTCTGATCCGTTAACCCATGCAGAATATCCAGATTTTATCTGTGAAGCCCCTGCCGCTGTCTGTCCACTTGAAACCGTAGATGAACTTGTAAATGTTCCTGTAACGTTAGCAATTCTAGTGGCACTATTAGCATCACCAACTTTTACTACTGCGCCAGATTTAATATTGGCAGCTGAAATACCAGATGTTGCTACCGCCTTGATAGTCTGTGCACCTGTTAGATACTGACCTGACGAAATCGTTTGGTCTGAAGTACTTGTGTTATAAGTAGCGGCAGCCTTTGTGGCCATTGTTCCGGTTTGCTTCGTATATGAGTTGCTATAGAAAGTCTTACCAGGATATACATAAGCAGCTGTTGCATCACCAGAAAGTGTAGGATTGGAAGGGGCATTAATAGTGCCTGCATAATATACGCCTGCTCCTATTGAAAGGCTTTGACCAGCGGTCAGGTTAACCGTACCGTTATTTGTCCAAGTCTTATCAGTAGTTCCTATTTTAGCAACGCCCTTCGTTACGCTAACAGTTCCTGAGCCGTTATGATAACCTGACGGAACTGTATAACTCAATTCCCCAGCCGATAATGTTTTTGATACCGCTCCATTATTAGTCATAGTACCTGTCTTTTTTGTATAAGAATTCTTATAGAATGTCTTATTAGCAAGTACATTACCCTCATCAGCATCGCCAGAAAGTGTAGGATTAGGAACACTAACGGCAAGCTTAACGCCGGTATAACTATCAAGGCCAGTAACTGTATATGTACCGTTCGATGTATATGGCGATGACGAGTTGTCTTTTGTTCCGCTAGGAACAATCATACCTGTTGTATCTACATACCTGTATGAATGTGTTGCTCCCATGTCATTATTTGACTTGTTAGCTGCAGGTGTATAAGTTGTAGTATGTGTGGGATGTGGTACACTAACGGAAACCGTAGAATATGAGCTTACATCAATACCTGTTCCATTAGCTGTAATAGACTTATTACCACTAGGGACTATCATCCCACTAGTATCTACATACCTATAGCTATGAGTAGTCCCCATATCATTTGCGTTACCAGCTGCACCTTTAAGATTAGCAGTTGGTGTAAAAGACGTGGTATGCGTTGGGTGAGGTACGCTCACAGAAACCGTAGAATATGAGCTTACATCGATACCCGTTCCATTAGCAGTAATAGACTTATTACCGCTTGGAACTATCATTCCGCTAGTATCTACATACCTATAGGAATGCGTAGCGCCCATATCGTTATTCGATTTATTAGCAGTTGGTGTATAGGTTGTTGTGTGAGTTGGATGAGGTACATTTATTGTGAATGATGCGGTTGCTTTTCCGGATACTGCTTTTCCTGTAACCTGGCCATTCGTAGTAAATGTACCCAAATCAACGTTTCCAGATGGCTTCTTTTTTGATGGATACATTGCCATTTGCTTATACCTCCGTTTTTATTAAATATACAGTTACTGCTGAAGACTGAGCCTCGTATGACACAGTAACCGATGTTCCGCTAACAGAGATGCCTGTATAATCAAGTCCAACTTGTGACGTATAGACATCAAGTTTAGAATTTGATGTGGTTGAAACCCCCGTAAAAGTTACAGAAGTTGAACCGGCAGCAAGTGTTTGCGTGTACTTTGTCGGCTTGTCTAGTTTTCCAGAGCTCAAACTAGAAATACTAGATCTTGCCGATGAGTCTTTAATGTTTAGATTAGACCCGGTACCAAGATTTAGTACTGAAATATCAGCCATTCTTTTACCTCCTTACACTTCAGTTTGTTAGCTTGAAAATCCTACAATATACTTTGTTCCCATCATAAACAGGATCATACGTTAATGTGCAGCTTGTACCACTCACAGAGCAATTTAGATAATCTATATCCGGGCCTTCTGTAAAGAAATCTACATAATATTCATTACCAGTTGGCATGTTTGTAAAAGTTACAGACCCATTAGAAATTGTTCCTGTTTTAATAGTCGGAGTAAGGCTACCAAACCATGAGTCATATTCCCCTTGCTTATCATTAATCCAGTCAGATAACGCTTTAGCATCTTGTCTCTCTATCTCTGAAAAACGTGTTTCGTATTCCGCTTCCCTATTTGCAAACCAAGTATTTACATCAGCTTCAACCTCGGATTTAAAAATCGATAACTCGGAAGCAATGTCACCTTCAAGAGAAGAAATCTTCGATTCTAAAGCTGCAAGATCTGTATCAGCCTGTGCCATTTTTGTAGAAATTTCTGCAAGGTCTGAATCAGCTTGAGCTATCTTACTATTAAGAGTTGCTATAGTGCTTTCTGCTTGCTCGCATAGTCTCTTTACTGACAGAATATAAGCGTAAGCGTCGTCGCTGTCTGCCTTAGTAGTCAGTATTGCAGAGTAAAGGGCATCGCATTTATTCTTAGTTGTCTGAATCGAAGAATATAAGCTATCGCTAGTAGTCTTTAAGGTCTGAATCTGCGAGTATACATTATTACTGTTTGTCTTTATTGTCTGAATATCTTCATAAAGAGAATCACAAGAGTCTTTTGTATTCTGTATTGCTGTATAAGCAGAATCAGCATTTACTTTTACCACCTGGATAGCAGCATAAACGTTTCTAGCATTAGAATCTACTGATCGAATATAAGCATATACACGGTCACAATTTGACTTGGTAGTTTGTATATCTGAATAGATTGCATTACATCTATTTTTCGTTCGCTCAAGATCTTCTATAATATCACTAGAATCAGTTTGAGCAGTTGAGAGAAGATCCTCAAGTTCAGCATACAGTCTATCAAAGGCATTCTGGAAAGCTGATAGAATTTGTTCTGTATCGAGGGTCTCCAGTACTCCTGTAACGTATGGTGTTTCAGGAGTTCCCACAGCGTTTTCTATATCAACTTCTCGAATCGTGTTTCTACCAGGCTCTCTATGAATATAGGCAAGAGCATACTGATCGTGGTTCTTTTCATGAACCATTGTTGGTCTTGATGGCTCTTCTGCTTCTATACCGGTTTTCCAAATGATTTGGTTTCTCCTGGCGTTTTTATTAGAATCAACATCTAATATAACAGCATCGATTCTGTCATTTATTACAGGGGCTATATGAGCGCCCTCCAAAGTAATAGAAGCATCATTATAGTTCCATGTGTGATTGAACCATGCTCTTCCATCACCAACTTTAACCGCGTTGTCTAATGAACTAGCTGTTACTCTAAAACAACTGCCAACATGTCCGTATACACCATCAGTAATAATCCCATCAAAGAGTTGGCTCATTTGTATGGCATCATAAAGTTTTTGTTCTGCATCATTTTCACTGTAGTTATAAAACCCATAAGTAAACGCCACTTTATTCCACCTCCTCTTCTACCTCTGTAAATGTTGGATATGTCTCAAGACCTGTCGTTGAACAAGACCAGGTAAATTCTGTAATCCTGCATTCTGTTTCCATACCGTATTCATTAGCCATCTGAACAATATCGCCCATAAAAAAGTCAGTGCCATACACATACATTTTAGTCGTATCGCATTGAGCATCAAATGTTTTTGAATCACGATTTATCTCCGCAAGTTCTTTCTTTCCCCTTTTGTCAAGAAGCTTTTTAAACTGAGCATCTGATATGGTTGTTTCTGATCCAGCATCATCTTCTTGCTTTACGGTCTTAGAAATATCACTAGCATTGACATGGAGTTCCCGTCTCTCAAGCCCTGTTGCATTACCAACAGTTCTTTTCGTTGGCTTTTTGGTATCTGTTGCTGACGTATTTCCATCTCCTCCAACAACAAGCGCAACATTTTTCGTTTTAGAATTTTCTTCTCTATAATTAGACGAGATAACATTGTCGAATTCCGGGCTATAAACTACATACGGAAGTACGTTTTGTGAATAGCTCCTGTTTTTTCCGTTATAAAGGCTAAATACAAATTGATTAGAATCATTTAGTATGACTTTAAAACCAATATTGTATTCTTGACAGAGCGACCTAACAACTTCTAGAAGAACGTCCCCATCATACTGAGCGCCTTCTTTAAGTTTTAATGCAGTTATAGACGTATCTTGTGACTCAGAGTCTAATATGAAATTTGGAATCTTTCGATCAGCAAGTTTTGCGAGGTTTGATATGTTCCTCTCAACAAGCTTTCTTATGGCCTTTTGAAGATTATGCTCTTCTTTAAAAGAAGTCTCATCCCAAATAATTCGCCTATCCATAATAGACTCTAAACTTCTTCCAACTATCTTGATCTTGTTTCCATTTTCAACATCAGATTCAATTGAAATATCTTCAACTATCATCGTATGTTCTGAAGCATCGTTAATAAGATAGTAGTTTGGTTTAAGGTATTCCAAAATTTCAGGAGTTACGGGTGTGTAGATTTCGAATGTTCCGACATCGTTAAACTTATCAACCCAAAGAAGTGATTCATATGAATCAAGAATATAAACAGTTTCGAAAGATGTATTAAGTACAGTAAGATCCATACACATCACACTCCTTCGTACCATTTATTTGTAGAAATTGTTATCTGCATATCATCTGCACCTGTTTCAGCAGAGTAAGAAAGTCGATTAACACCTCTATGAAGCTGAAACCAGGTAGAACCCTTTTCAAGAGCATTAATAACGTTGTATTTGTTATCGTCTCTATAAAGAGTTATCGACTTTTTGCCTTTGTTAGTGTTGATAACAAGTCTGTCGTTTTCTATAAGCTTAATGTTGTTTGCTTCTTCTGTATATTGATAAGCAGAATCTGAGTGGGGGCTACCAAGAAGATACATATAATCTGAATCAGCAACAATATTCGTAGTTTCTTTTGATCCAAAACCATATGGTGTATCGTAAGAACCGGTCCATCCATTCTGATAATCCCAAATAGTATGCTTGAATTCAACGCCATCAATTGTACTGGGAGAAAAGAAATGTATTTTGTCATGGTAAACTACGGCAGTTTTTAGGTAAAAGCTATTTGTCTCTGGCAATTTATCATTTGTAAGATCAGACCATCCAGCGCCATTAAACACAACATGCTTATCGCTTACACCTCCACTAATGCCAATAGACCCACCTAAAATATGTATTTCATTATTATAAACTAACACCATTGCTGAAAACCCTAATGATGCGGATCCGAATAAATAACTGCTACCCAAAGCGTTTCTCATACTTTCACTGTCAGAAGCTTCATAATATCGTACTCCATTAAATATATGATGTACATTCACCCTAGAGCTCCCTCTTTGTACGACATCAAAGCAATGAATAGCATGATTATATGCAACAGCAATATGCCCATATGGATCAGCACTCTCATCATTAGTATATCTTAAAGCAATATCCCAATTATTTGTTTGATCATTAAAACGATATATACGATGAGCACTCCAATACCATCTATAAATCACATCATCAAGACATACAATCCATGATGTACTTATAGTCAACCCATCCAAACATGTTGTATCTTCTAATCTTTCCCATTTTCTAGTTTCACTATTAAGCTTCATATGATGCAAAAAGCTATCAGATCCATTTGAATAGAAACAATGGTATTCATTTTTATAAAATACTGGGTACGCATAGGTTACTGGTTCAGGAATAATCGGTATATATTTACATCTATGATCATCCATTATAAAAGAACACTCACTACGTTTTGCATTTGTTGGACTTGTATTCGGAACCTGATTTACCATCTTTGAAGTATCAATTCCAATTTTCTTGCCGTCGTTACCGGTAATCTCTATGCCAGTAACTTTGAACGTATCTAAGATATCATCAGATGGAGCTGAAACTTCTATCTCCACACCAGTATCAGCATCTCCATCATAGATGATACGTCTCTCATCAGTAACTTCTGCCTCTTCTGAAAGTTTAATAAGAGGCTCGTCAAGAGACTCATTACCAAATGCGAACTTAAATAGCGGAATAGTATTTCCAAAAGTGTAACCTATCTTTCCGCCATCGAAATATGGGTTTTCACAAAGAATTGAGATTTGGCAACCTTCTCTTTCTGAGAAAATATCAGGCTCGTTAGATTCAACATAGCCGTCTGTTTCTGCTGTTCTATTATCGGTTACAACTTTAATATTCACTTTTGATTTGATTGGGAAATGTTTGTATGAAAGGAGCCTAGCATCTTCTATAGAAGTCGCATCTGTAAACAGCGCCTTAATCACAATATTCCTTCCCGAAAGCCTTGCAGAATTGTAGAGTTGTCCATCGGTGGTAGCGAGGTCCATCATGTTAATATTAGCTTTGACGGGCCCCAAACCATCGACAGAGGTGATTAAGAGGCCAGACGCATCATCGGACTGGACCCCTTCAATCTTATACTCTGCAGTTTCCCCAAGGTAGTTGGTGATGATTACTTTCTTAAGCATTTGCTAATACTCCTTTCATCATACTTACCTGGTTCTTTGTCTGTCTGTAAATATCCACCCTAGACAAAGCTTTAGGTGAATAGTTGTTTTGTGTAAAGTTGATCTGACTGCCTGTTGTGGCATTGTTTGTGTTTGAACTGTCCTCAGAATACTTGGCATTATTTTGTGCTTTAATAGCACCGGATGCAGAATATGCCAAACTTAAATCGGAGCTATTGAATAGTCTTCCAATTCCTCCAGCTTTGTGCTCCAAATCTGTAGTGTCAAGTACTGGTCTGATTGTTGGCTGGGTATCAATGTCGGAATCTATAATGCTTGCTATCGTGGATATAATTGAATTAGCCGAGCTAACGACTTCTTCTGCCATTCCCGTTGTAGCGTTTACAGCTACTGAAGAATAATCTCGTATACCATTTGCCAAACCTAAATCATAGAATCTACCAAAACCATATGAAATCTTTGATGGTGATTCCTCTTTTAAGGCAGTCGGTAATGCTGCATTAACCCTTTCGGCCATTGCAGTTGCTGATTCTTCAGCCATCCATGAATAATCATCTATTCCTTTACTTAGGCCTATTGCAACGTTCATACCGTAAGGCTCGAATTTCTCAGAAGCCATAGCAACGTCTAAATAGTTCCTTATAGTTCTAACAATTGCAGCCGCAGCCTGATAAACTATTATAAGATTATTAATCATGCCGTCGCTAATTGACACTATTAGACCTCTACCGTATGCAATATAACTAAGCATATCGTTCTCTTTCCTGGTCGTCATGGTTGTTATCATCTGTACAAACATAGAATTTAGATTCTCAATCAGTAAAGGTGTACCAACCTGGATTTCACCAGCAATAGATGTAACAGGAATTGTTGAAATATCCTCAAGAGCAAACTTAAGATTACTAAACGAATCCGCAGTAATGCCAGACGCCAATGTCCCAAGTTCTATAAGATCAGCGAGTACCTCATTGACTTTATTTACTTCACCAACTTCTACATCTTTTAATGATATCGAATAATCATATAAGCTACCACCAAAAGCAACCAAAGTTTCTCCGAATTTACCTAAGTTGGATTCGCC
>Ga0326512_10001539_pt1 | contig 17589 bp, 14 predicted proteins | sample 1_2617_0518_D_FD_203652 | JGI IMG/M metagenome (GOLD analysis project Ga0326512, IMG submission 203652) | Bovine rumen microbial communities from UC Davis, California, United States - 1_2617_0518 | ecosystem: Host-associated > Mammals > Digestive system > Stomach > Rumen | place: USA... | reverse complement strand
AGTTCCTTCAAGATAACCAAATGTACCATTCTCTACATCAGACTCACAAACAGCGTCTAAAATTCTCTCAGCATAATGAGTAGTTTTCATGTTTGTACTCTCAAATACATTGTATTTTGCCATATTATTTTCCTCCTAAATTATCGTTCAACAGGAATGTTGCCATATTTTGTTACAACATATCCATCATTATCATCGTCATTAGTATCAACAATTCCCGAAGCTAAGTTTCCATCAACCTTTGTAAAGTTCTGTGCAAGATTCTTTCTTGCATACAGAATAGAACACTTACTTTCAATTTCTTCTACAGACATTTCATCTTTCTTTTCTTTAAGTGCTTTAAAATCCTCGGAATCGGAAAGAACAACTTCGTACTTTGCAAACTCAGCATCTTTCTTTTGATTCATTTCCTCGGCAAGTCTATCCTGTTCAGCTTTAACATATTCCTCATATTTTGGTTTAATATCATCTAACTCAGCTTTTACTTTCTCAAACTCTGCTTCAACGTCTGCTTTAGCTTTCTCAGTAGCTTCAACTTTCTCATTTGCTTCTGCAAGTTTAGTTTCGTATTCTTTAACCTTTGTTTCTGCTTCATCAAGTTTTTCAAAAGCCTTGTTAATTTCCTCAGAATTATAAAGAAGGTCGTTCTCAGCAACCTGTTCACCTTCCTCATAATCTGCGTATTGAATTTTCTTTCTCTTACCACTATTGAAATCAACACATGGCTTATCGCCTTCAAGAGTAAATTGGAAACTGATAAGTTTATTCTCCTGATAATCAAAAGCAATTACTTCATTTTCCTGTACATCTTTAGCACAATATCTAGGACGTTCATCGCCCCATCTATCTCTATACATTCCATGCTGATTAACAATCGTGGAAATATCTTCAAACTGTGAAAGCACAGTCTGTGCAAAATCTACTTTTGGCATATCAATACCCCCTTGATTATTTTCTTTATTCACAATCTTTGTGAAAGTTTCATATTTATCGTTTAATTCACTTTGAATATTTTTAACAAAATCACTCATTGTAAATTGAACTTCTACAGTTGAATTAATCATTGCTGGCTCACTATCATCACCTAAAATGCAACAGCCATTAAATCTAAATTTTGTAAAATGGAACACTCCATCATCATCTTCATAACCTTCCCAAGAACCAAGTTCCAATTCCATCGACTGACCTTTAGTAGTATCTCTAGTCATAATATCAATAGATTCATTAAACTTCGTCCAAAGTAAAGCATCGACTTGAAGAAATTCACGTTCTTCTCCATCATCACATAATTTGGTTATCCATCTAGGATTACAGCTTTCAGGGATAACACCATATGCACTACCGATGTATTTTTGTATAACACCATTTTCATTCTTTGATAAGATATACTCATGTCCTTTAAAATCAGATTCACCAATGTCTTTGTTATATTTAATGAATCCTAAAATAGCAGTATTCTTAATCGAATCAATACAATCATCAACAACTTCTTTGTCAAAGAAACTATTGTTAAAATTTTTTCCTGTATGAAGAACATCAATAGTTACATTAAGAAAACGTGTATCTTCATTTACTTTTTCTTCTTTTACAAAGAAAACAGAAGATAATGAAGTGATTTTACTTTTTGGCATATCAATCACTCCTTTTTAATATTATTAGTTAAAACAAGCATCTATTTATATCTACTTCAAATTGTTCTAAATTTTTAATGATAATATCATCATTCTCAAAAACAAATACAGTCTTGCCATTTTGCTTATCTTCTTTGATTAATTTAGAACCATGTGTAATTAAATAGTTTGCTAATTTTCTTCCTTCACAAATAAAAGTTTTCATACTAATAACACCTCTATCTATCTATCTATATTTCTATCAGCATCTTCTGTTTTTTCACCAGCTTCATCTAATAATTCACCTTTACTTTTATTAGATGGTCTGCCAGTTTCTTTTGCAGTAGAAGAAGAATTGTAAGATGTTTGAAGTGGTACAAAATTATTATTAAAATCAAAAATATCTTTATGAACAATATAAGAACCAAGAGTGCGAGAAGGTGTCATATCAATAGAAGCTAAATACTTATCGACACAAGTAACGCCCATAGATATAGCATCTTTATATCTTTTAGAGACATTATCACGATTAAAGATAGTAATATCTAATAAATAAAAATGAAACTTAAAAGCATTTTTATTATACTTCTTTAATTTGATATATCTATTTGTCCATCTCTCAAACTGTCTATATAATCCATAAATAAATCCAGCATCATTTTCTATCGAAAGAGTAACCGCTGTACCTGACGAAGAACCATTAAATAATTCTCTTGACTCTCCCGATGAATCGTACAGAGCATCAACGGCATCAGTTACATTATTTCGTGTATTGCTAGAATCTTTAAAACTAATAGCTTTTCCTTCTGAACCAAGTGTATGTAATAATGCAATATCATCACTCATTGATTCTTTATTAATATCAGCAAACGTAAAGATTGTTTCAGAACTTAATAAAGGTTTATCAACAGTCTTTTCGTCAATCGGCACTTTGACAAGAATAGCTTTGTAATTGTCAGTTCTAGCTGATTGCAATTTTAACTTTTTATATATATCTAAATCTAAAATATCCTTAACCAATGAAATTAACAAAGGATAAGGATACGACCATTGACTATTAAGTTTAATGCAAATTTGTGATTCAGTTGGTGGCTTATACCAATTTGAAATCTTACCATCTTTATAATCTAAAAATGCTTGCTGAACATAACTAGGGTAAGCATCTAAGTTTTGAAGTTTAATTTTTGATAAATCAATAATAAAATTATATAGACCATCTTGAATCTCATATAACTTACAAATATTAAAACTTATTTGTTGTATATAGAAATCATTTTGATTTTCATAAAGTAATCCACAATAAACATCTTGATATGGAATTACTTTCATAATTTTAGAAAACTCATGCTTTAAATTCATACTTTCAAGTTTAGCTGAAAGCGAACTATAAGTTTTCTTAATTGTCGTAATGTTCGCATTGTCTTTAACATCATACAAATCAATCCACCAACAAAATAAAGCCATATTACTAAACATATTATTTAGTCGATAGTAATGTGGCGAGATATGCATGAGTTCATTAGAAACCTTTAACAAAATTTTCCAATAATGCTTTGGATGTTTAAGTGCAGTTCGAATATCTGCAATTGGTATACGACCAATAGAATCATCATTAAGAATAGAAGTATTTGTACAGATATCATGGAGCATCAATCTTTGAAAATTGCTCCAATCAATTTCACCTGTTTTCTCAGATTTAGAAAACTTTGCTTCATCTCTTTTATAATCACTTTTCGAATACAATGTTTTATAACCATTAGTTTTGCGGTTATAATTTCTATTTTGTTTTCTGCTCAACAAATCTCACCCCCTTACTAATAAAATCTAGGCTTTTTATTTATTCTTCTAAATTGCTTTGCATAATCGCTCATAGAAGTATCTTTTTTATCTTCATGTAAGAGTTGTCTTTCTAACTCGCACATAACCCAATAGTTGTATGCTAAAGAACTGTATCTATCTTTTCGCATACCAGCTTTTTCTATAATTTTAATATTTGTTCCTTTAACTTCATATTTCAAGTTAATAAGTTCATATACAAGAAGTGTTGTTTGAATGAATGGAAGTTTATATTCCATTTGCTGATAAGGCTGTAATTTATTATAACCTCTAATTTTTTCTTCAAGGACTCCATCAGCTTCAAGCTCAGAAACAAGTAAGTTAATTTTCTTTTTTTGGAATCCTGATCTTAACAATATACAGATATTATTATTAAATTCAGGAGTTGCTTTAATTGACCAGATAACTTTTGGTGCATTATTTACTTTACATCTTTCAGCCATAATGTCACTATTGCAACATGATAATGCTGGATATAGCTCACCAGTTTCGGGGTCAATTATATCTTGAATTAATTTATCATAAACACCTAAACCAACACCATGAGTATCTATAACTAAGTCTGTACATTTATAATAATGATAAAGTCTACGAACCTTCAAAGCTAAATCATCAGTATTTAATCCTTCAAAGTTTTTGAGATAAAGAATGTTTGCTTGATATGATTTATTCTTAGGAATAGCACCGTTAATCATAACAGAACTTGCGTCGTTATTATGTTTTTCAGATGCCATCAATGCTACATCAAGTGACAAAATTCTTCTTTCATTTAATACTAAATCAGGTATTTTTTGTGATTTTAAATTTAACATTAAGTTTGATTCATATAAAGGATTACGAAGATTTCTACATTGTGAAATATCTCCGAAAGAGAAAAATGCACCTTCTGTATCACCAAAAGGTACACAACCCATTTCCATTTCGAAAATAGTTTCATCAAAATCTGCTTCTGACATTTCATCTTCAACATCACTTCTTTTTAATAGATTTTCTTTAATTGCAATTTGATATGGTAAAGCACATACAAAATATCCTTCTCTACGACCTAATAAATTTATGGTATATGCTTTTGATTTAACAAAAGACCAATGGCTCTTAAACCAACATGAACTCATGTAAATTTCCATATTGCTTTCAAGATACTCTTCTTTATCTTTATATTTAGGTAAGTTAAGATAGTTTGGTTGTCTTGTTGCGGAAAGGAATCGTTTAAGAACAGTAGTAATAGTATTTTTATCTACCATTCTAAACTCGTCTATTCAATATGTTACCCCATAGGCTTTTTATCCTATAGTTCTAGGGATTACTCCCATTTCATCGGCTAGTCAATTCTAACCTAGTTCGGCATACATTTTCACCCTCGTTATACGTTAGGTTTACAGGATTCTAACCCTGTTCAAACTATTCTATAAATAGTTGTGTCGGACACTCTTGGAGATATTATATTTATTCAATCTCTATGCTCTACGATACTAATTAGCCTTTCGCAATCTAATTAGTTATCTCGGTATTGTCTGCAATTCATTATCAAGAAATATAATTTATTAATTACAGATTTCACCGATTTTGCCCGATTACAATTATACATTTCTGTATAACTAGACAATATTATTATCAGAATATTGGCACGATTCAATTGTTATTATCCGTAAGTTTTTTATCTTACGCTCTGAGAGTTTCCTCTATTTTCATCGGCTAGTCAATTCTAACCCAGTTTAGAATAAATTTTCATCACGTATTTAATACGGTGATATTGATGGTGGACACTCTTGGAGATATTATATTTATTCAATCTCTATTCGTTACGGTGATAATCGACCTTTCGTAATTCGATTATTTACCTCGGTATCAACTTGGACTAATTAGACTTTAGCTTTCACCGATTTTGCCCACTAATTATTTATGGTTATTTATATCACTTTCACCATAAACGGCAATCAATTATTTTACCTCTGCCCGAATCTGCCGCAGTAACAACTTTTATCCAGCTACCATTTTGAAAATCTATTTGTCCTTTATTTGGACTTATGATTGGTTTTCCTTTTATTTCTCTACATAGGTTTTCAGAACCCCAACCATAGTTTTTCATAAAATCATCAACTATCTTAGATAATACTTCATTAGCCTGTACTCTTGTTGATGATGCAATACATATTTTTGTTTTAGGGAATAGTATGCATCGAACTACACAAAAAAGAGCAGTTAGCCATGTCTTACCAAGACCCCTTGAAGCCCAAAACATGAAATGATTATTGTGCATCATTGCATATATAAGAACTTTTTGAAAAAATTTCAGACTAATATTTAGATAATCTTTTACAAATCTCTGTGGATTCTCCCTATAAAATCCACACCATATAGCTACACCTAGAAGTATACGTCTTGACTTTTCATTTGCTAACTCCTTTTCTGACCTTTTATTTGTTTGAATACTCATTGTGAATCACCTCAGTCCAAAGTAGCATTTCCAAAAATGGCATCAAACAGTGTTTCATCATCTTCATCATTGTCATACTCAGGTTTCTTAACTGTATACTTCGAAATAAATTTTTCATATAAATTTGATAAGCCATTCTTCATACCCATCATTTTAGCAAGATGTCCTCTAAAGAATATATCTAAATAAAGACCTATCTTGTCAACATCTTTTAATTCTTCGTCAACATCGGGAATAGGTCTTGTGTTTTCCCACTTATCAATCAATGTACCAAATGTTTGAGACTCTGATACAGTTTCATTTGCATTTTGTTTCGGTTGCAACTTTCCTGAGTCAAGTAGCTTTTGGAAAGAAGCAGTAATATCTTTTGTATCTTGACCTAATCTTAATGCTTTAAGATTTTGTAATCTATTAAAACAAATGTCTTTAATGATTTCTTCTTGTGCTTTTGTATTACATTCATGTCTTGAAGTCCAATCATTATATTCTTTTTGCAAGAATGTATAATCATCATCTGAAAATCCAGCCCCAAAGAAATCAATTGTTCTTTGATCGGATTTAGTATCAACATATTGATTTATTAAAGCTGTATTCATTTCTTCTTTCATCGTAGTATCATAGCATTTTTTAGTGTTTTGATATAAACGATTAGTTCTCATAAGAGCACCAAAGAGAGTACCATTTAATTCTTTCTTTGATATTTCAATTGCTTTATCAAAATGTTCATCGCTATAATAAATGTCAAAAGCCATACAGATTCTTCTGTACGCCATCTTTTCAGGGTAAGACATATTTTCAAGTTCATACTTGTCACGATACAGTTCATAAATTTCTTCCAAACATTTTTTACAATATGGTATTCTTCCGTTTGGATAAAGAATACTTTTTGAAGAATAGAACCTTCCTTCTTCATATTCTTGCTGACACCTTAAACATCTAATCTTAGGTGTTCTTCTTCTCGCAGTTGTTTTTACTGTGTCAGCAACTTCAGCTTTTCTAGGTCTACCTCTTTTAGCCATATGCTAACACCACCTTTCTTCTATCCAAATGTTGTGATTAAGATATTTTTTAATCCACATTCTTTATCCCAAATAAAACACTCACATTTCTTTACAGCACCAACATAACCACTATTATGATGCCACATATCTGTACCAGTAAAAGAAGATAAGTTACGAATAATAATTCCATTTACTTCTTTTGTTTGTTCACTATGTAAATGCCCTAAATGAAATTCATGATATTTTGTGCGACCCCATGCTTCTCTAGCTTCAATCTGCATCAGTCCTTCGATACGTTTCTTTTCTTTATCACCATGAGAGAACCCAATTAAGCATTTTCCAAATTCAACATATTTTCTAGGTGATATACTTGTATCAACTGTTACATTCTCATTGTTTATAAAATAACAATTCAACGAACATATAGCATGATAAGAAGTTAAAAAATCATGATTTCCATTTACACAAAATAGTTCAACAGGTGCAATGGTAGACAGTTTTAAAATATTTTCAATTAAACACTCTAATCCATATTTGAAAATTAATTGAGGACTTAAATCACTATTCTGCTTAGTACCAGCAGTAGTAGTAGATTCATATGTGTCAATATGAAAGAAATCTGAACCAACAGGAAAAATAATCTTTTCAATATTCATACCTGACACATTCTCAATAACATCATCAATAACATAAGAGAATCTTTCCTTTGCCAACACGTAATTATATGTTTCTGAATCATTTTCAGAAAAACCAAGTTTACCAAAGTGTACGTCTTGAACAGGTATCTCTAACAAATATCCATCACTTATTTTTTTAGATTTCTTAATAACAGGAGATGGGTATTTAGAAATTAATTCTTTATAAAAATTTTCAATTTGATTTAATGTCAAATCAACAATAGGTTTTACAGTTATGTAACTTGCATAAAGAGTAACTATACCATCTTGTTTGCTTATTACTTGACGAATTGTATTTCTAGCACTTACGATTTTCCAACAGCCAATATCAAAGCCATGAGCTTTTAAAACAAAATCGGGATTCCTAGATTCCTCTTCATTCATTTGAATTAGTTTACTACTTGAATAACTATTGTCTTTATTAATAGTTACTTCTTCATTGAATGACATTTGCAATTCTTTAACTGTTTTTTCTTTTTTATCAAATACACCAGCTTCATAAAATCTCTTAGCACAAGCATAAGATTTTCTGTAAGCAGATTCAGAAGTTGGTTTATCTTCAATTTCGTTATTGATGATATTTGCAAGTTCTTCCCAAGTCATATCAATCTCGCCCAAATCTTTAGCTTGACCTAATCTCCAAATATATTGTTCTTTGTTTTCAGAACTTAACATATGCAAATTCATCATAATAATTTCCTTTATCAGAAAGGGTGTCATAGCTAAATAAATTAATCATGACACCAATATGTTTAAATAATTTCATTAATATCAGTTACAATACTATCAGCAATACCAAGTTTAATCGCTTCATTTGCAAAAATAAACCAATCTCTACGATAATTTTTATCATACACTTCCTCAGAAATAGAAGTATGAGATAAGACAAATGCTTTAACCATAGCTTCTGTATCTTTTGAAAATTCAAGATTATCAAGTACCTTTCCAGTATCACCGAGAGCACCACCACGACCATCATGAATCAGAACAGTACAACTAGGAAGAATCATCCTTTTATGACCAGCCATTAAAAGAAGTCCACCCGAACTGTAACACATTCCTAATCCAATCGTGTAAACAGGTGTCTTACTCATAAGAATTAAATCAATGATGGTTAATACGGCTGGAAGTTCACCACCAATAGTATTAATATAAATCTTGATAGGCTTTCTATCCTCGATTTTTACACCAGCATCTTCTTTATTCCAGCTAAGTATATCTTGATAAATGTCTACGAAATTACTATCAATAGCAGTATTTAAAAAGATACTTCTATCTTTCCTTCTTGTGTAATGGTCTAAAAGATAAGGGTCAGGAAGTTTAACATTCTCAATCCCACCAAGATTAACAGCACCTAATACATCAAGTTCAAAATCTCTTTTCATAAAAACATCCCCTATAGTTTAAATTTCAAACTAGAATTTGAAATCACAACTTTCGTTGTTTTACATTTTTTTTCTAATTGTTTTCTTAATTCTTCTGCTAAAGTTTCTTTAGCCTTTTGACTTCCATGATGTAAAATAATTTTATTGCAATTCACAGAAGTATAATAATCGACCAATTGCTTAAATGGTGCATGACCACTTAAAGACTTTAATGAATATGAAGAACATCTGCATTTATATTCTTTTGTATCAATGGTAATTGTTTTGATTTTATTATTTTTTAAAAGTGATGCCAAACTTCCTTCTGTACTGAAACCAACAAATAGAACAGTAGCATTTGGATTTGACACAACAGATTTTAAATGATGGCGAACCCTTCCTACTTGACACATACCAGCAGTAGACAAAACTACGCATGGTTCGTTAGAAGCTACTAATGCTTTACTATCTTCGCTTTCTTTTACGAAGATTAATTTATCCCAATTCAAAAGTTCATCAAATAATTCTTTGTCCTCACCATCTAAAACTTTTTCGTAATCCTTGAAAATTTGAATAGCCAAAGGCGAGTCAATATAAACTTTTGGTTGCCATTCTTTGTCTTTGTACAATTCATAAATCATTAATGATAATTGCTGGATGCGACTTTGAGCAAATGAAGGAATAATTACTCTGCCTTTCATTTCATGTACTTGCATATCAATAATCGACTCTAATTTATTTATATCAGTTCTTCTTTCTTTTAAACCTGTTTTAAGGTCAGGTCTGTCTCCATAAGTCGCTTCACCAATTAGAACATCTGCATATTTAATTTTTTCAAAGTTACCAACAAAATGATTTTTGATTTTTGAATTTCCAATATCACCAGTATAACCAATAACCTTCGTTGTGTTATTCACTGTAATATACAAAACAATCTGACAGCCATATAATAAATGACCCGATGGGATAAACTCAAAACTAAGTTCATCATCTATATGAATCTTTTCACCAATAGGATATTCAATTGTATTTTTTAACATTATGTCTACATCGGAAGTAGAATACAATGGTTCGTAATTTTTATTATGCTGACTATTAATTACTAAAATATCTCTCTCTGAAATATAAGCTGAATCATAAGCCATAGTTTTTAAAATTCCCAAATTACCATTTGGAATAATAGTAGTCCCTTTAAATCCATTCTTGTATAACTTAGGACAAGCAAGAGAGTGATCTGAATGTAAATGTGATATAAACACCGTATCAATTTCTTTTGCTTTAAATTCTTTAGTTTTCCTATTATTCACTAAAAAATCTTTGTATCTATCATTTGATTGTGCCAACCCAGCATCTAAAAGAATTTTATGATTTGGCGTTTCGATGTACACGCAACTTCCTGTCACATCTTCCGATGCGGATTCATCAATAAATGATATCTTTATGTCTTTTACTTTTTTCACCATATCTTTACCACCTTTATTTTTTGGTAGTCATTTCCTACTACCATACAGAGGTTTTCATCTGCTATACGTCCAAAGACAATATACCGCTATCAATTGCAGAGGTAGGATTCGAACCTACGATCTCAGGGCGATGAACCCAGTGAGTTACCTCTTCTCCACTCTGCTAACTGGAATAGTGAGATTCGAACTCACGATCTCTTGAACCCAAATCAAGCGTCTTACCAAGCTAGACTATATCCCATTGACAAACAGTAGCAATGACCTATCAACACCATTATTAAAATTTCGTAAGCTAAATGATATTAACGATCATTGCTACTAACTCTCGCAACAAGGTTTGAACTTGCGACCCCATGATTAACAGTCATGTGCTCTACCAACTGAGCTATACGAGAAAATATAAAATGGTATGCCATATTTCATGCATACCATTCTAAAGGTGTAAAATGAATGAAAAGAGTAACCACAAGAATCTGTTTAGATAACGAGTGGTTTATATAAACAGCTTTTGCTGAGTATACCGTAATTATTTTCCATTAATCTTTTCAGAGTAATGCCTTGTGATATTAAATTTCGTTTTAGTTTTACTGTCAACCAAGATATCTTTACCAGTTAAATTATTATGTCTTTTTTGTTTTGGGATATAACTTGCATTTAAACTTATACCTTCAAATAGTTTAACAGTTACCTCTGTATTATTTTCATCAACAGAAGAAGCATAATCAAAAATAATATCTTCTAGTGCTGAATGAATCTTCTTTACGGTGAATATATCTTTCCCAGTAATTCTTGAAATTTTTCTTATCAACTTTTCTTTTGTAATAATTTTAGAATCCATATTTATCACTCCTTAACTGATAAGGCACTTTAGATGGATGCCATGTGAGAAAATATCTTTCCCCATAGGGCATATTTCCGATTTCCCTAAAATGCCTTATTTTTATGTCATTTGCGTTTTTTAAAAAAATGGTGTATAACCTTAATTTAATGTCATATCGCTTTTTTGAACTTCTGACTTCATTTTCATCCTTCTGAGTCTTTGTGTCTCTAATTTCCTTTGTTTTCTATATGCTTCATAGCAATCAGGACATTTCTTACTGTTGCCATTTCTACTTTTGATTTCAAACCACTTACCACAATCTTCGCACTGTGTAACTTTCGTTTTAATACCACCATGAATATGTCGTTTCAAATTTTGATAAATTATATTACCGTAACAAATCCACAATAAATCTTTGCGAGTATTGTTTTTTACTCTATATGAAAAATCAATAAGCATATCTACGATCTGTGTTTTTGTATAACCAAACTTTGATAATTCAGATAATGTCTCGTCTTTTATTTTATTAAACATTACAAGTTCTCTTAACTTGCTATTGTTAATGAGTTCTGCTTCATGGTAATCTTTCAAGTTATTAATTTTATAACAAACTATGCTATTCAATTCTATATATTTTAAAATCATAGGGTCTGTTTTCTCTTTTATGATTTTCCCTTTATCAGTAAACTCTGCTTGACACTTTACATCAGGGTCAGTCATAAGAAGGGTATAGTCAGGTTTATTTAATCCTATATGTCTAAAATTCAATCTCACTTTTGGAATGATATCATCAAGCCTATTCACAAAACTTCCATTCGGTAATTCAACTTGTTCGTCAAGTTTATCTTTTGCATACTTAAAAAATGCTGGGAGTTTATTGTTTGTAAATGATGTTATGTCCTCATGAATATCATCAGGTCTTTCAGGCATATACAAAGTCTTAGCATAATCAATCTTGAAGTTATTTTCACAACACAATATTTTAATTAAATCAATAGCTTTTCGTTTTTCTTCGTCAGTGCCATTAACCATAATATCACTGTTATAAATTTTTGAAATATCGTTACTATAAATCCCAATGTTACTTCCTGTAAAAGCATGATTCAATCCATCGTATATACTTTCTTTTGTGAGAATGACAGATGGTGCTTTCTTCATGTTATAGAAGAGTGGCACGACATTCTTTATATTTCTTTCAGCAACTTTTATAATTGCCTTGTCTGCGACAACTAGCGAAGTGTCTCCATCAACATCGAATTGGAGAATCTTGCTTATCAAGTCATGACAGCTTGTATATACCGCATTGCTACAAAACCATTCCCTTGCAGATTTTTTTCTATCACCACCATATTTACCACAGGCAACATTATTTCTAATTGCGTGTTCAATGTAAAGATGGGGACTTCTCAAACAATCAAGTTTATCATTTGTTTTAAATAACCAACAGAAAACTTCACCATTCTCTAACAAGCCTTTTGGATTTTCTTCTTTGAGGAATAACCATTCTGCAAAAGCGTACAAGTCAGGAAGAAGAAAAGTGTATTTACCATGCACAGATAATTTCCCACTTTTATATCTCTTTGTTAAGGCATCTTTTATATCTCTTATTTTGTCCTTGACACTTACATCATTAATCAAATCAGGATATAAACTGATTGCCTTTTGGAAGTATGTTTGATTTTGATTATAGTCTGTAATACCTAACAAAATCTTTATGTTGTCAACAGAAGAACATAAGTTATTTAATTTGTCAATTGATGGCTTTGCAATTTCATACATTTCATCTTCTGTGATATCCGTTAAAGATTGTAACATCTGATAGTTGATTGTAGAATCTTTAATCTTTTCACGTTCAGGATTTGTATACCCAGCAACACAATTAAATCTCTTGAAGCAATCCTTATACTCTTCCCAACTCTCATAATACTTATGCATCTTAAACTGCGAAGCAGTAAAAATAATTTGAATGTCCTCTTTGATTACATCATGTTCCTTGCCGTATATATCAGTGACAATAGGAGAGCAGTTATGAACTTCAATGAATTTTCTAAAATCAAATTGACCTAACAATCCTTTAACCCACGGAAGTCTTATCATTCTGTTCGACTCAACAACAGAAGGTAATATGATACCACAACCATCCATATGCGGAATCGGAACATCCATTCTATTTCTCTCAATCTTGTATGTCACATCATCAATGAAATCTACTTCTCCATTGACATTCGTTTCAAAGTCAGGAACAACAATTGTTTTATCAATATCAAAATCTTCCCATGCATCAGTAGCAGAATTTGTCAAAGCAGTATAAGCTAAGAATTTATTAGGATTGCTACCACCCTTACTATTAATCTTATCAAGAGTAAGACCACACATAATTGTTTTCTCATACTTGTTCCAAACAGACTCTTTAACAAAAACACATTTCTTTGTTCTAATTTGTCCAGCAGAAGAAGTAAAGTATCTATACTTTTCACCTTTGTATATAAAACCATGATAAATTAAATCCTTTACTACGTCAAAGTAGTAAACTTGTATAACCATAAAATCTTCGCAAAGAGATTCTTGATTTGCATGAATCATTCTTGTAAAAGAAGAATCAAAGACAGAGATGCAATTATCTTCATCAATGGGTACATCTATATTTTTAAACACATCATTTTTTTTATTACATGATGGATTTAAATTCCTAAGTTTTCTAACATGGTGTTTTCCACTCGTTTTAATATTCATGTCAACCTTGTTTGCTAACAAGGCTAACATAATATTTTTTATTTGTTTGATCTTAGTATTTTTTAATTTAACATATTTTTTTAATTCATAATGCTTCTCACATAGAGTTTTAATATTTTCATAGTCCTCATGTTCAATCCATTTATCTAAATTGTATCCTTCTTCTTCGAGAGTAGAAGATAACTCTTTATTGTCAATTCCATATTTTTGTAACTCGTTTTCTATTTCATCTATCTGTTGAACAAGTGTAAATCTTTCAATTCTTAACTTATGATTTTTCCAGTGTAATCGTGCTTCTCTGTTGCTGTAAAAGTTACAGGTGTCAACAGATAGAATCGTAATTTGTTTATCTAACATATCTCGTTACCTCATTCATTCATTCGTTCATTCAAATTTGTACGGTGTATATATTTAAGAGTTATTCATCATACAATTCAAGTTCGTCTGTCATATTAAAATAATCTTTTGCGTAATCTCCAAAAGTATCGCCACCAGCAATATCAAAAACGTTAGACCTAAGAACTCGATCATCATTTGGTGGGTAAAAATCTTTTTCTGACAGAACAGGATTATATTCATTCATCTTTGACTTTTCTTCTTGCATAATCTCACCCCCTTTCATTGAGTATTACAAGAAACAGCTTTATCATGATTGATAATATATTTTTCTAAAAACATTTTTAATTGTCTCTCTTTGTTTTTTATTTCTCTCTGTGAATATGATTCTCCAAATGCAAATAACATATTACCTTCTCTCTTGTAAGCATTTGTAAAGATTGTAGTTGGGGTAATATATTTATTGTCTGTCTTAATCCTGTATGGAGTGGCAGTAGTAATTATTTTTAACTCATTCTCTAAAACATACACAGCTCTTTGAACAGCTTTGTAATCCACGCCAATATGATTAGCAATATTCATGTATGTTGAATCATATGCTTCGGGATAAATCTTTCTCCTGTTCTCAATATCTCCATCAGTACCAACACACCAATCAGAATCCAATTCAGATTTGCTAAAACAATTTGGTCTGTTATAAATCGAGTATCTAAGATATGCTAACACAAGAAGTAAAACTGATGTTGATACGTGACATTTTTTATTATTCTTCTTTGCTCTGTAGAACATAATCGAATACAATTCATCAAGATAAATAACAGCATATTTATCATTTTTTTTCAAAGCATTAAAATTAAATGTCACAAATGATGTTTTTGTTAATTTCTCTTGGTAAGATATAAACTTTAAATTTCTCAGTTCTTCAATGACTGATAAGAATTTATCATTTACTTTTCCAACTCTTGTGTTTGGTTTTAAACCATGCCATTGAACAATCTGTGATACCGAAGCAAATGTTTTATCTCTCAAATCTTTATTAACAACAAAGTAAGAGTAAATAGATAATCTCCTTTTGTCTAATTCTGTATTCTCAATTATCTCTTTCGGAATACGAATATATCTTGCAGAATATCCTGATAATTCGATTCCTGTTTTGTATTCGCATCTGCTTTCCATTTCTTGACCTCTTTCTCTTTATGACCTTAATTCAATGTCATGCTCTCCTAAAAAATGATTTTCGTAACAAAAGCACCTTCATACCATGTAGTTTAACTAGAATAATATATAATATATAATAATATAATATAATATATAATAATAATTAATTAATATATAAAAACAATATTTGCCACTCGAAGAGGGGCAAGACAACTGAGCGAAGCGAAGGCGTCAGTCTCTATGCGAAGCATAGACTGTTAGTGTATATATAATATAATAATATATAATAATATATAATAATATATAATATAATATATGTTATATATAAAGTTATAGAGTATATAGTTAATAGCTATAAGACTAAGTAGAGTATAAAGACTAAGTAGTATATAGTCCAATAGAGTATATAGTCCAATAGAGTATTATAACCCAGTAATAAGGGGAGAAGATGTGTAAAGTCTTTCAACTGGCTTAGTCTCTAGTAACTGGTTTAGTCTAGTAAAGCTATAAGGCTAATGGAGTTATAAGACTGATAGTTGACTTACTACTGAGTTAGCTGAGTTAGCTACAGAGATAGCTATTGAGTTTAATTAGCTATTGAGTTAGCTACTCGATTTACTGAGATAGCTGTATACTCTCTGAATTAGCTTACACGGCTATATGAATATGAATATTATATCACAACAGTGTATAAACTTAAAGCCTATTGTTTGAATTTTTGTAAATTTTTTGCATTTTGATTTTTACGAACATATGTTTGTTTTTATGATTGATTTATTGCTTGTACGAATATATCAAACATATGTTCTTTATTCTGCTTGTGACTTATGGAATTATATATTTGCTTTGCCTTGTTTTACGGTTTCAGTTTGATTCTATGTGTTGTATTTTACCTGATATGCTCTCAGACGCTCTACAAGGCGATTTAAGAGTGTTTTAGTCTTTTAGGCATAAACTGTTAAGGTTATACCCTAAACGTGGCTGTATGAGCCTCTGAGAGCCTGCGAGGGGTATATACGTTGTTTGATACATCGTGTATATTTCATCAGACGGTTACATGAGTAATTTATTTTAATTCATGTTACACGATCTTAACTTGTTCGTTACTCAGGAATTAGATTACTCAGGATGGTTTAATCTTTACCTCAGTGCTTCGCACTTCGGAACTACCGCCCTCAATGCTTACGCATTTCGGTTGGTGAGACACCTTCGGTAACATCTCTTGCGAGATGATTACCTACGGTATCTCTTCTTGTTCTTCTTGGCATATTCAAAATAGTCACAAGAATATTATTTATGCTTGTAAAAATATTATTTTTGTTACGAGGTTTATATCATATTTATTTGTTAAACAGACATAAATTAAAGTCGTATGCCACTATTTATATTATACAAAAATGGCATTATTCTAACAACTATAATCCACGAAAAAATATATCATATGACATATTTTTAAGGTCATGTAGTTATCATAGTAATTGTATATATTTTTTACATACGGAATAAGTATATGGTTTGTAACTATTTATAGCATAGATACAAGGTCATATGTGGTAACAAATAATTTAATATTTATTACAATAAATAACTTATCTGAGCAATTTAACAAGGTTCAAGTTCTCATTATTGCCCGATCAGTATGACATAAATATAAGGTTGTATTATATAGTAGATTCATATACTTCCACCGTAAGAATTGTGTGTTTTTTAGTTCATGAATCTGACATTTTAATTTTAATAAAAATAGGGAAATTTTAGTGGAGTTTTAGTGTAAATTTAGGTGGGATTTTGGACGGTAAAACTGGTAAAAATATTAATGATTTTTGCCTATTGAATGTGAAAGAATTTAATATTACATAGGTAAGATTTTATAGAAATCCTGTTGGACTTTATTAGGTTGTTATATATATGGTAGGTTCTATTTATGGTTTGAAGTAGAATTGAAGTAGGATTAAAGTTACTTCAAAGAAAGAATGACTTTGAAATTGTTTCAAAGAAGAAATGATTTAATATATAGGAGTATGGGAATTAATGAGAGTATGGGAATTAATGGGAGTTACAGGAGAATGTAAAGTTGGGGTAGGAGAGTGGATATGGAGAGTGGATATGGAGAGTGGATATGGGCTGTAAGTAAGGCTGTATATGGACTGTATT
>Ga0326512_10001538_pt1 | contig 17640 bp, 25 predicted proteins | sample 1_2617_0518_D_FD_203652 | JGI IMG/M metagenome (GOLD analysis project Ga0326512, IMG submission 203652) | Bovine rumen microbial communities from UC Davis, California, United States - 1_2617_0518 | ecosystem: Host-associated > Mammals > Digestive system > Stomach > Rumen | place: USA... | reverse complement strand
TCATATAGGTCTTGAATTTGGTTAGCTTGTGTGTTATTCTGTGTCGCCAAGATAGTAATATCACTAGCATTACCAGCTATATTTGTTTCATCTCTAGTTAATCTAGCATCTAAAGCACTAATATTGGTTGCATTAGTATTTATACGAGCATTATGGTCTGCAAGAGTAGTTCTCACTTCTTCACAGCAACTTTCAAGAGTGCTAACTCTATTACCTAAAGATGCTAAATTAGCATTAGTTGTTGCTAGTTCGCTTGTTAAAGCGTTAATGTCATTAACAGCATCAATCAAGTTTGTATTAAGAGTATCAATATTCTGAGTATTAGCATCTACTTTCTGCTCAAGAGCATCAATTCTCCTAATTAAGTCCTCAATGTTAGCTGTGCTTACTGTTTCAATGACTTCTTCAATACTATCAAGTCTTTCGCCATAGTTTGTCAAGGTAGTATTCACATTTTCACAGCAACCCTCAAGGGTAGTGATACGCTCATCGTATCCATTGACAAGCGTATCAAGTGCATCTACCCTATTGGTAACGTCTGCTTCAAACTGTGTAATGCCAGCTTCCATGTCAGAGAAAGCATCATCAATTTTAAGCATATCACTTGAATAGAAATCAAGTATTGCTGGTTTAATAGAACTTCCCTCGAACTGGGTCAACTGTAATTTAGTTGTATGTTCTATTATACTCATATATCTGTCCTTTCAGTCTCATATTAGTCTGGTATAAGACAAAGTAATGTACTTTCAGTTGTTATATTAAATACAAGAGTAGTCGTTACAGTAGGGTCAGATATAGTTTGCTTTACAACTGGACCTGTAGCACTTTCAACATATACTTTTCCAGTAAATCCGCTAATATACACGTTCAAATTTGGCTGGTTATATTTACATGATAAAGTGATATCATCAAAAGTTTTACTTGGCTGTGCTTGTAATCCTACGCTCCACATATCTTTTATTGTACCCTTAACTTTAGCACCAGCTAAAGTAGCATTTGACCCTGATGCAACAGGATGTACAATATATACTGTATCGGATGTATTTCCGCTACCTAAAATAAGTGCCATAATATCACCCCTTTCTTACATATTCTTTACAAGTGCACCAACAACTACATTAGCACTCTGCTCAGCTATAGTAATTGTTACAGTAGAAGCGGTATATGTTACATCTTCAATTGCACCAAATACATCACATGATGGTACAACCAGAGTTGTAGCTCCAATAGCTTCTGTTGCAAAAGTAAGTGTAGCACTTGTCTGTCCAGCTGTAATAGTAGCTGTCTGTAATTCCTCATGTACTACTGGAATGTCAGCAACAGTACTAGCAAGAGTATCAAGAGCACCATCTACTTCATCAATAGCATCCTGCACATTAGTAGCTGTAAGACCACTATCAGTATTATCATAAGTAACTTCATCTGCTGGAACAGCACCGCCAGCTGGAACTTTTGCAAGAACTTCATTAATAGCATCTACGCAGTTCTGCGCAACTGTATCAAGATTTCCAGTACCAACCTTAACAGTAAGATTGTTGAGAGCTGTAGCACTAGCTTTTGAAGCTACCTCTGTCTGAAGTCCAGCAACACTTGTATTAAGTGTAGTAATATTACCAGTAGCTGTAGCCATCTGAGACTGGAGTGTAGAAACGTCTGTCTCGGTAGCTGTAACTCTAAGTCCAAGAGCATCTGCACCGCTCTTTAACTCATTAATAGCACCACTAAGGGTCTGTGCTGTTGTATCAAGTGCATTATTACCATTCTGAATTTTAAGAGCATCAATATCACTAGCCATTCCACTAGTTGTCTGACCAACTTCATAGATAGCTGTATCAATAGCTTCGTATGCACTATTGGTATCTGTTAATGGGTTAATAATGTCTGTACCCACATACTGTGGAAGATGATAATGAGCTGTCTGATTTGTATGAGCCATAATCTTATTCTCCTTATATTATGCTGACCTTACCATGATTGCATTAGCTTTCATTACATAGTTGAAGCATGTAATCTCAAAAGCATTAATCTCATCAACAGTAAAGGCAAGTGTGTTAATTTCATCACAGCTGTAGCATCCACTACTAGCTATGAGTTGCTGGTTTACATCTACATTCCTATCATGCCAAACAAGTGCACCGCTAAGATATTCCCTAACAAAACTGTGTGGATAAGCAAGGGCTTTAGCCTTAACGTTATCAATCTGTTCAAGCAAGATACGTTTAGCATCATGCAACCATTCACGAATTGTCATCCCTTTTGGTATTGACTTTACTATGATACTGTTCAGTTCATTCACTGTCATACCAAGTGCGTTGAACTCGTCAATAGTGAGAGCATTGTACGCATTGAATATCATAACATTGTGAAGTGCTGTCTGTACCTTTTCAAGTTTACCAGTAGTAGGGTCGATAACATAGATGTTTGTTAAGTCTGGAATTTGGTCTAAGGCTTTCTGCAATTCCTCGTCAACGTATGTTTTCATATCAGCTTCAAAGGTCTGATACAGATGCTGGATAATCTCTATCTGCTCTTGCACAACCTTTGTGAGTTCTTCGATGCTTTTATTTATCTTAGCTTCAAACTCAGCAAACTTAGCATCAATACTCAGTTCAAGGGCTGTTACTCTAGCATCAACATCTTCGAGCTTTACATCTACCTCAGCTAATTTAGCATCGACTTTAGCATCCTGTTCTCTTGCAAGCTCATCAAACGCTTCTTGCATCTGCTGTATGAATGTACCAACTACACCCTCTACAGCTTCTACCCTATTATTGAGGTCTGTAACGCTGTCATTAAGTGTATCAACATTATCATTAAGAGCATTAACACTCTCGATGGTTTCGTTGAGCTTATGTGTCAGCTTGGAAAGACCCTCAAGGTATGACAAACTTTCATCGTAAACAGCTGGTAATACTTTTCTACAAAGTAGACGAACTTTTGCAATTTTATCTACAATCGTGTAAGCCATAACGTACACTCCTTACTTTGCGTATTACCATAAGCCCATAAATAAAGGCTCAAGTTCCTTAATCACCATTAAATCGATATTGAGGAAAGTATCACGGAACTTTTCAAGCATTTCCGAATAAGTCTCTGTACCGATTTTACCAATATCCTTGTTTGTGTATTCGTCTGTTCCTTGTGTGTTTTTAGTGTTGTCATCTGTGATTTTTCCGTGTTCGTTTTCTGTGGTTTGCGTGTCCACCTCTGCGTGTCCTACGGTAGTATCAGACTTATCACCATCTTTGTTATAAGTCTCAACTATATTTCCGTGGCTCTGTGTTACATTTTGTTCGTCAGGTGTGGTAATCTGATGTGTCGCATTAGTTAGGTACGAGTTATCACTAACACTACCGCTACTAGCATTAGCTATGCCATTGATACCACCTTGAGGTGTGTCACTAAATAGTGTCCATGTTTCGCCATTTGATACAATATCGTTTGTACGAACATCATCACCTTGTGTGGTTGTTCTTGAATGTCTAAGTGTAACATTCTCTGTGGCATCGCTTTCCTGCTCGGTGTGAGTGCCTTTGTGATTTTCTGAGTTGCGTAAGTTGTCAACTTTTTCATCATCGTTGTACTCACCCTCATGCGTATGGGTTACATCGATATTCTGCAAGGGGTCAAACTTGAGAAGTTCACTTTCATAAAGCTGATTGTAGTAGGGCATTATCTCAATCATCTTCTGATTTAGTTTGAGTTTCCACAAGCCTACTGTCTCGTAACCTATCTCCCTACTATAATAGTGTAACAGAATTTTCTTCAAAAGTAAAGCCCTATGTGCTTCTTCCTCACCTTTGAACATAGGAATTTTACTATTGTTGAAAATTTTTAAATATGATTTTTCGATTACTTCATCTATGCTATCATAGCCAGCGCTTTCTTCAAGACCAGCATAGCTCTCACAGATGTATCTTACTTCGGTAGTATATTTGCTCATAGTTTATTCCTCCCCACCAGCACGTGTACGTACATCTCTAACCATTGTGGTATCACCCTCTTTTTCCGTAGAATTGTCAAGCGCAAATTCGTCATCAAGTTCTCTGTAGTCTTCTCTATAGTTTACACTAATATTAAGACCAAACATTTTGTTAATTTGTTCGCAACCCTCTCTGCGCATTTCAAGTCTACTCTGTCTTGATGCAATAGTTCCACCCATTGACCTAACAGCTTCGTCAGAAATGAGACGTTCTTTCTTCTGAACATTGAGATTAGAGATACCAAGATATGTAAGAGCTTCATTCCATATCTGATTTTTGAGTTCCATCAATTTGTCTGCAAGATAAGGGGCATCTGTTTTGAGCACTTTGATGTTGTCAGCTAATCCCATATTCTTACTACCAAATATGAATGGCTGGTTACCATCATACTGCATGTAAACGTTCTTCATTGTAAGTCTTTCGTCTTCATCAGCTAAAACAAGAACTGGGGTTTTCTGCGCTTTAATGTTTATGTCAATAGTTCTATCAATCTCCCAAAGTTTTCTTGCATAAAACCACATAGCTGGATAAGCTGGAAGTCTGAGCATATTGTTGAAGATTACTACGCTATCCTTATCTGTAAGTTCTTTCTGATAACCATTGTCAGCATAAGCCCTACGATTTTGTGGTACACGATAGAAATTCATCTTACCGCTTAATGCACACTTTGTTACGATATATTCGTCAAGCTCTGCATCTTTTGAGAACAATACTTTGCCATCATAGTATAGAATGTATTCAAGATATCTCCAATCTATTTGGTCAGGTAGTCCATCCCATTCAAACATAGCCATAGCAAGTTCTGTTAATCTGTTTAAGTAGTACAATGCTGAATACTCATTACTGTTAGCACTATCCCAAAAGTCACGGTCTGGTAGTGATCCAGCTCCACGTACAATTGGTGATACGCTTTTGTTTCTTCTACTCATAATTTGTTCTCCTTATTTGTTAGCTAAAGAATAGTTACCAATATTGTCACCGTTGTTCCAAAATCTTATTCCATTATCGAATAGCTCACATATAGCACTTCTGATAACAGATGGTATATTACCACTGATTGAACAACCCTGTGTCTTAACATAATTCCATTGTGGTCTGCTAGAGATATTAGGAATTTTTGCTTGTTTTGTTGCATAGCCATACATTGAAAAGAAATCGTCAATTCTCCTAGCATCATCAGCAATTACATTTATCTCATAGCATCTGAAATTGAGTTCTTTCATGGCAACCATGCAACTAGCACTTTGTTCTCCAGCTGGGGTATTTGGTGTAGCCATCACATCATACTCTGTTGTCAAATAATTTACACCAGTTTTGTATATAGTTCCACCAATGCTACTAGCCATTTCTGCATTTCTTAAAGCTGTATTTCTTACACTAGCTTCATGTGCTTCTGAAGCATTAACAGCACTTGATATTGGTGCTCCAGCTGTCATGGCTTTTTGTAGTTGTTCATATGTTTCACCATAATTACCACGAACATAAGAGTGACCTATTTTAAAACCAGTTTTCAACCCCTCAGCAATACCATTGATAATTCCTAGTTTTTGATATTTGTCACCACCACCAGCTATCCATGCTCTATAGGCATCTAGTGTATAACCGCACTGTGGAAAGCCATTTATCATCAACTTATAGTCATAGTTGTTTTCAACACCACGATACCACTGTGGTACGCAAACCATTTCACCACTTCCTGTGCAAACACCCCAAACTTTAAATGACACAGTACCAATTGTAAAGTCATCATATTCCATTGATACAGCGCCACCAATACCATTGGTAAGTAATAATGACTTATATGGTGCTGTAAGAAGTTTGTTATTTTTAGGAACATAGCCATCAACATCTGTTCTGTTTATTTGGAAACCTTGAGTTACTGAATATGGCTTTGTAAAATCTTGTCCACCCTCTGCACAAAAAGCACTAGGAAACATATAAACTGATACAAGCTGTTGTCTCTGACCAGTTGTTTCATAATTACCATCACCAAGCATGTCAGATAATACACCCATCAATGTCTCTGCATCTTGATGACTTGTCATGCTATAGGTTTTAACATCTAAGCCACAAAACAAACCTTGTTTAAAGAAGTCATCTGTTGGGTCATAGAATGGGGTTTGTGCACTAGCCGATACAACTGCACTGTATTCTTCCATCTGAGGACAATGCCATTTTTCTACATAATGCACGTTATCACTTCCAATTGGTTCGGGTACTCTGTTTGCACCAACTGTATCATCAACAGCGTGTTCTCTTTCCACATAGCACTGGTTTAAAGTACAATCACCTATAAAGAATGTCTGTATAATGTCAATTGCATACACAATTTCTGTTGTGTTATCGTTGATATAATTATAGTCAGCAATAAAACAATAAAACCATTTGTTTTCATATGATGTATTTTTAAAAGCCATGTATGTAGATTGCGCTACAGTGCCTACTGGTAATTTAACTTTAATTGTGTTATCCATAGTACGTCTATATGAATATGCTGTTAAATGTTGAAGCACTTTATCGTTAGAAAAGAAGTAACTTTCTTGTGCACCACGTGAACTAAAATATATTGTGTTTTCATATGCGCTGTCTAGTTTAATATTTCTAAATAAGACAATATCGCTATTTGGTTGTATGTATGCCATAGTTACTAATATCCTTTCTTAAAAATTTAGGGTACACCACTATCTAAAATGATGTACCCTATTGAAAAGAGGAAACCTATAAGTGTGGCAAGCACTTATGAGATGGTAATTGCTACTGTATCTGTCTTTGTCTCATCGAATGTAGACTTAACAGTGATTGTAGCTGTTCCAGTTGCATCACTTGCAATCTGAACTACGCCACCCTCAGTGATTGTAACACCAGCGTTATTGCTCTCATATGTTACTGTCTGAGGTGCGAAACCAGTTGTAACAACAGTGGTTGTAAGTGCAAGGCTTGAACCAGCTGATACTGTAGCTGTCTCTGGTGTTACTGTTACACTTGTTACACTAGGCTCTGTAGGAACATAGAGAAGTGCGTTAGAGAATGGAGATGTTGAGAATGTCTTCCACTGATGGAAGAAGTAGTTCCAGTACAGACCCTGTCCATTTTCAACTTCTCTGAACTCATTGAGGTTGTCATAAATCATAAAGAACTTCTCGTCAACAAGTGCAAGAGGAATAGCATTAAGAGCTTCTTTCTCATCGTCTGTAATTTCTACATATGATGGGTCATCTGCAAACAGCTCAGCAAGTCTTTCATTGTCAAGATTGCCAAAGCCATCAATAGGAACTCTCCTACCCATAAAGTCAGCCTTATCCATGTTGAATGCTGATGCAAGAACATTAACATCCATAGACGCGTCAAACTGTGTATCAATGATGATATACTGGTCTGCCTTATCTGTATGCTGGAATACTCCTGCTGGGTTGTACTTTCTTGATGGGAACTCAATGAGGTTTGATGTACCCTTAATCTGTGTAACGATTGACTTCATATTAGCTTCAGATACAGCTGGTATAGAAACTGGATAAAGTCTACCATTAAGGATATTTCTAGCAAGAAGATACTTCATTGTAAGGAACTCATCATAAGATGCGCTTACATAAATAGAGTTCATAATGTAAGTAATGAGTTCACCCATTCCACCAGCGGAAAGGAAAGCTCTTGCTAACTTAGCTCTCTCAATGGTAACCTTGTAGAACTTTTTATAGTTCATTACATGGAAAGCTGCACGTACATCGGGTGCTACTCTCTTAAAGAGTTCAGTCTCTGCTGTCTCAGCATCGAACTCAAATACTCTTACGAGGTCAACAAAAATTTCCTCAATGGTTTCGCCATACTCAAGGAAACCTTTCTTAAACATAGCCCAAGGATTATCGAACATCTTAGATGTAACAGTAACGAGTGCAATTCTGTTAACAAGTGCTGACAGAAATTCATTCTGTAGCGCTGGTACATCCATGATAATCTTACCAATCTGCTTGAGTTCAGATACATCTGTAATAGGTGGTACATAATCTTTATAGTTGTTACTAGCATTGTTACGAATAGCATTCAAAATGTTGAGTGCATTCGTGTCCAAAGTAACCTTACTTGGTCTTGTAGGCATATTATTATCTCCTTTACTTAATTTGCTGGTTTAAATAAATCATCAATTTTGACACTCTCAGCTTTTATTTCTTCCTCTGAGCGAGTATCAAGTGGGTTGTTGTGTTCGTTATTGTTTGTCTCTTTGTCATTGTTTGATATTGGCTCTGATGAGTAAAAACGTTCTTTGTACTTTGCTCTCCACGATTTATCAAGTTCATCTTTCTCCTTGACAGCCTCATCGTATTTAGCTTTCCAATCGTCATGCTCACCAGTAATGGTGTCTTTACAATCTTCGATGAATTTCAATGCTTCATCGTCATCTCTATCACCTATGATAGCTTTAACTGAGTTCATAAATTCATCTGCATTTAGTTTTGCCATTTTTGTTTCCTTTCTATGCTCTAAATATAGGGTACATCCATATTGGCATATGGTGTTTATCACGACTTGATGGTGTTGGTGGAACTGGTGGTGTACCACTGAACTCTACTGATATACTGATATGTGTACCCCATCCAGCATTGTATGTATAAGACCACTCTTCTGTCTGCTCCATAGCTATTGAATATCCATTAGCATCCCATGCACGAATATCTATAAGTGTTTCTCCACTTGCTGGGTGCGCATACAGTGTAAAACTTTCGCCATCTTCGGGGTGAACTTTACTAACATAAGCTGTACCATTTCCGCTATAACTTACATGTATGGTATTTTGTGCTGTTCCACTTGCATAAGTATCATAGAAATAATTAGCATATCTTAGTCTTTCACTGTTCCAAGCTCCTACTTCATAATTAGAACAATAGTATCTTGTAGCTTCTTCTACAGATGTACAGTTAATCATACCTTGTAAGTACTGGTTATAATGTGAACTGGGGTCTGTCCATTCCCATTCAATATAACCAAGCTGTGCATCTTCATCATCAATGTCTAACCCTTGACCTATTGTCCTATTCCATAGTAATGTTCTTCTTGTAGTGTCTGTCCACTGTGATAAACCATAGCCAAAGCCATAATCATTTACCCACCATGAACGCTGTAGAAACTGTGATAAAGTAATATCACCATCGTTTATGTTTTCTGTGAGCCATTCATCACTATGTCCAGTAAGATTGTTCCAAGAGTTCTCAGCATTATCTGAATATAAACCGCTTTCATGTTGCATATTACCACAAGCACCAGCTGATGCGTACTCGTTGTTATCATATATGCTCATGAAAAAATCCCATACTTTTTGTTCAGATACGTGGTGACTAGCCATCGGAAAAATGTACCCCTCTGCTTCTAATTTGTCTGCTACTATTCTTTTATCTTCTTGCGCAATAAGCTCGGAACTGTTTTGCAGTGCCATTGAATATATCTTTGTCCAAGGGGCTATCAGTATATTGCCACATAGCCCAAGTAGGATAAGTATAAACTGTAGGCTTCTCTTTCTTCGTATAGTGTGCTACCCATAGCCCTATATTGTTTTGAAGAAGTAACTTGATTTTCTTGGTGTACCAACTTGAACAATATATCAAGGGCTTCTTTCCATATTCTTTTTCAACTATGTTACACCAATCAAGTGCCCATTCAATTGGCTGTGTAACAGCTTGTGCTTCCCAATCAAGTACCAGCATAGCTTCTTCACCATAAGCACCTATTGTCTTACAGAAGTGCTGTGCTTCATCTTTTGCTCTGTTCCTTTCGGGTCTAGCAAAATGATAGAAACCATACAACTGGTCGTTACCTAACATCTCAATATATTTCTTCATCATTGGGTCTACAAAAGTTCTGCCCTCTGTAGCTTTCATTATAATAAAGTCATAATCAGAAAAATTAGGTATCTTGTATTTATTATGATGGGAAATATCACAGCCCTTGAGCTTACTCTTTACTGCCATCCTTTACCTCACTAGATGTTTCACGTGAAACATTTTCATTAACGCTAACGTGGTGCTCTCTCTTTATAGCACCAGCCTTATCTACAATAGCTTCACCGATTACAAAACAACCAGCAAGACCAATACCAGCAAGAGCTACAGTGTTGTTATTAAGAACAAGTGCTACTAATGATATTACAAGTCCAATCACAGCTACAATAAACTTTCTACTCATGTACTTCGTCTTCATAATCTATGTCTCCTATTTTGTGGTCTTGTTTGTACTTATGTAAGTTCTCGTTCTTTGCTTTCCAAAAATAAAAACCTACAGCGATTGACGCTAGTGCAAACAATCTTTCGATTAGTGTTACAAGTGGAGTGCTATCATGTGTGATGTATATGTATATGAGTGTGTTCACAATTAATACACCACACATTGATAACAGCAACCAAAGTAAAATCTTTGAAGTTTCTTTACTTCGTTTCTTTTTCATATTGGCTCATCCTCTGCTCCAATAAAGCGATACGCTGGTCATTCTCTGATAGTTTATCTACCTTTTTCTCCAACTGTTCAAGTCTGTAATTTGTCAGCTTGCTTGTTGCTAATACTCCGACACCAGCACCAGCCAGTGAGAAAAAGCCACTTATGAATAATTGAAGTATATCATTTGGCATAGTCGCATACTCCTTTGACTTTTACTTTACTTTTATGTTATAATAAAAAGTTGATTTTGTCAAGATATTGTGTTATAATTTACGAGAAAGGAAATATATAGTATGGGTGAGTTTTACGATGGAACTAAACTATTGTCAATGACTGACCTAAATGGTGCGCTACCAGAGTTATATCTAACTACGGGAAATCGTTCCATAGGTAAAACGACATGGTTTAACCGCTACGCTGTAAAGCGTTGGAAAGAAAAGCATAGGAAATTTTGCCTAGTGTATCGCTGGAACTATGAGCTATGTGATTGTGCTGATAAGTTCTTCAAAGATATACAAAGGTTATTCTTCCAAGAGGATGAAATGACCGAGAAGCGTAGAGCTAATGGTATCTTCGTTGAACTGTTTCTCAATGAACAATCTTGTGGATACTGCGTTACACTTAATAATGCTGACAGTTTGAAGAAGTTCTCTCATTTATTATCAGATGTTGATATGATTATATTTGATGAATTTCAGAGTGAGAATGAGCACTATTGTACTAACGAGATTAGTAAACTTCTTTCTATCCATACTTCTATAGCAAGGGGTAATGGTGAACAAGTTAGGAGAGTACCAGTGTTCATGCTTTCAAACAAGGTTAGTATCATTAACCCTTATTTCCTTTCACTTGGTATTTCTGATAGATTGAAAGATGATACTAAGTACCTTAGAGGGGATGGCTTTGTATTAGAACAAACATTTATGGATAATGTAGCTCAGATGCAATTGTCAAGTGGTTTCAATAAGGCTTTCAAGAATGAGAACTATGTTGCATACTCAGCTATGAACGTTTATCTTAATGATAAAACAGCATTCATTGAAAGACCACAAGGTACATCTAGTTATATCGCTACTATTAGAAACAATGATACAGACTATGCTGTAAGATATTATCCCAAGGCTGGTCTGTATTATATGGATAAGAATACTGACAATGACTTCAAAGTAAAGCTATCATTTAATGCCAACAGCCATGAAGCAAACTATGTTATGGTTGGGGTGAACAACCCATACATCTCTATGCTGAGAAGTATCTTTGAGAGAGGGCTGTTTAGGTTCAAGAACCAAGAGTGCAAGAGTGCTTTCTTTGAAATGCTTCGTTATAATATATAAGTCTATTCGTATCGTCATCTTGTAATCATCGAGGGTGTGTAGAAACAGCTGTTAACTCAGTCCACCTAGATTATTCAGTATGTTGCTGGGGCTATGAGTGATGATATTGTGAATAGAATAAGGGTGATAGATGAAGTTCTACCACCCTTTTTATATGTCTCTTAATGTGAAATCTACTTCTTTAAGGATTACACCGCCCTTGATACACATTGGTACAAGCTTTGATGGTACTGTAAGTCCTACTTTGAAATCGTCTAATGTTCTTGGTTTTTCTATGAAATCTTTGTACTTTTCTTTTTGCTTATCTGTTAACTGATTTTCCTCTCCCATTGATGCGAGTAATAATTCTTTACATGAGTTTGGCATGCCAGCACATTTTATGTTGTAATATGGTTTGTCAATTGGTTTGAGGTCTTCATGTGTTACGTGTTCTACGTATGTCTTTTGTCTTATGAACTTAGCTATATCCCAACAACTCTCTAACTTCCATGCACAGAAATCTGTTTCACTAACTCGTATTCCTTTTATCTCACTTGGTGGTAGGTCACAGTGTATGCTATCTGTGTCTGCATATTTGAAACCATGCTTGTCTACACCATAGAAGTTCTTTTGAGCTGCACGTATCGTAAAGTTTCTTGAGTAAGATGTGATAGCTGAACCACATGCTATATAAACAGGGTCTTTGTTCATCTCTGCAACCACATTGTATTTCAATGCTTCATCCTCTGCTACTTCTGCATATTTGAATGAACTTATCATACTGGTTGCTAGCTTGCCATACAAATTGTTGAGGAATAATTTTGCTTCTGTTCGTTTTGCTCCTTTGTTTTCCATTTTTATCTTTTTGTATTTGTCTATGTAGTCATCGAATACACCCTTGTCTGCAAAGAACCAACAGCCATCTAGTATCTCAAAGTCATATAGGTCGTAGTGTTCTAGGAGTAACTGGTAGTCTGTGCATGTCAATGTGAGTTCAACAATTGTGTCTTGTATGTTTCCCTCTTTGTCATAAAATCTGCTGTAATACTTTCCGTCTTTCTTGTTCAGTATGTCAGATGTTTCAAGCATCTCTGTTGCTTTGTATCTAATGTTGTGCTTTATCTGTATGAATGGTAGTTTGCCATGCTTGAGATAAAATCTACACCTAATACGAATAAAGAAATATCTATTCTTTAAGAGTGCTTGCCTTGGTATCTCTGACCCTTTCCAAAAGTTGGGCTTACCTAGCGGATATACGTTACCACTTTGCGAGTGCATCATTGAGGGGTATAAGGAATTAACATCTGCTGTCGTTCCATTGCGATACTCTTTACCACTTGCACCCTTGACTAAATAGCACCAGCCACCTCTGTATGATTTTCGTATGTACTCATCAGCGTTGGATGCACCGTATGTTTCTTTGTCTAGTTCTATTGTTTCTAGTTTTGGAAAGAAGACGCCCCAATCATACTTACCTTTCATCTTCTTAAATTCTGCTAAGCAACATGCACCGATTGTAAGTTTGTCGTGACCCTCTGAGAACATGATATTGAGTGCTTCTTTTAGTACCAGTACGTCATTCTTTATGTACTCTTTCTCTGCATCTGTTATTTCACAGCCAGCATATCTATAGCCCTCATATTCCATGTCAAGTTTTTGATGCTCTGTCTTGAATGCTTTCCCTATCTCTTTAAGCGTGAATGGGAGAAGTTTAAGGCTATCTTTGAGAGTGTATATGTGAGAGTGGTATTTGAATTGGATGGTGTACCACTGACCCATTGATGATATGGAGTATATAACTTCTTTCTCTCTTAGGTCTTTCTTGTCTTTGAATGTCAGTTCTGTCTCTGATATGTATTCTAGTCCTTGCTTGAAGTTCATCTGTGTGATGAGGAATGACAACCAAAAGTTTCCATCGAATTTTAAATTGTGATAGTATAGCACAGCATCCTCGTCTTGGTAATCTAGGTAGTCAAGCGTATCGCCAAGAGAGTGGAAGACTAGTGGTTTATCACTGTCGAGAGCTACCAAAGCACTTGCCCATGCTTCAGTGTGGTCTTGACCCTCGTACACTGTAGTCTCTAAGTCTGCACTATAGATTTTCACTCTCCGTAGTATTCCCTTTCCGCTTGCTCAGCTAACTCTTGTGCTCGTGTCTCTATCTGCTGTAATACAGCGAACATCTGTTGAGTTGTCTCTTCAAAATCAATCATTATGTCACTTGGTGGTATGAGATGTACCGCTATACTGTAGTCTAATTCTACGTTGTCTTTTATAGCTTGTGCTATTATTCTTGCTGGTACACCGCTACTCTTTAATTCATCCAGCTGTGCTTTCAAAGTCCAATACGCATCATCTAATTCTGACTTGCGATAGTCTGCTATTGATGCTAACTTTCCACCGCTGTGACCAGTACCCTCTTTGTTATCTGCTATGTATGCAAGTGTGTTCTGATATATTCTATCTATGTCTGCTTCGTATCCAGCTATCACTTCTTCAACAGATTGCTCGTCTAAGTCTTCATTGACTGGTGGTGTCTGCATGTTTTCATCTCTTAGGTCTTGTTCTTGTTCATGCTCTCGGTACTCTTTTGCGGTTGTGTATAAGTTAGGTGGTGTCTCCCCTCGTGCTTGATAGTCTTTGCGTAAGTTTTTCCATAGCTTTTCAAAAGTTGATGTTTTCTGTCTTTCTGTTACTTTCTGTCCTAACTGTTTCAATGCTTCATAGTATATTTTGTGCATCTTACCAGTACTTTTCTTTGCCATGATACCCTCCCAATATGTTTCACGTGAAACATTTTATAATTCTATTCCTTCAATCTCTGCTCTTACTTCTAAACAATACAAATATCTACTCATATTAGACGCTTGGCTTTTTAAAGTATTAATGTCACAACAAGGGTCAAACTCTAATGTCTTCGCTTCATACTTCACAATCATTTTGTGTAACTTTTCATGCCTTATCTTTACTTGGTAATATTCAGCTTTAAATCTATCTTTGTAATCAGTACTATTCATCATTTCAACTGTGTCTTTTAAATCCATAATTTCTCCTTTCATATGTTTCACGTGAAACATTTTATTATTTCATCAATGTTGTAGTGCATGGGTGGCATGTTCAATATGCAATCACCATGCTTGTAGAATGCACATGTGTTACAGCTTCTATGCTCTTGGCATTCTACTTTTAGTATTGCTATTGCTCTTTTTATTGCTTGTTCATCTTCTTTTCTCATATTATAACTCCAATAGTGCTATACCGAACCAACATACAGCCATCCAAAATATGAATAGTGACAAAAACATCCAAACCAGTTCCCAATTGATTTTCATACTGTCTCCCTCAAGTCTGATATTATAAATAATGCTTTCAAGTATAGATACAAGAATGGTAAGAACGGAAATAACAGTAACAATGCTATTATCTCTTTTGGTTTCATATTCTACACCCCTCTAATACTATAGCATCGATCAATTCTTGCGTGGGTTCAAAGGGTAGTATATACACTTCATCATAACTCTCTGTGTACATTCGTGCTGTTATCGTTAACATAGCTTGTAACCCTAATACATATTCTATTCTTGCTATATATCTTTTTCCATCATCCCTATAATTTATACATATTATCATGTGGTTTCTCCTTTGTCTTCTTTAAGTGAAAACTGTATGTATGTTTTCTCACCATCGTATTGATAGTTTTTATCTTTTCTAAAGTTCTTTATTAAATTTACTTCTTTCACAGGGTCTAATAAAACTTTATCACCTTTTAGGAATATCATATCCCTCTCCTCTGATAAAAACACCCCAACACCACTGAGGTGCTGAGGTGCTTTGCGACTATGCCATGATTATTATCTTTGTTTAATTATACGAGTGAGCATGTAAGTACTGTCTTACCAGCGAAGTTCTTGCTAGGGATAAGATTGAGCTGAATGCCCCAAGCTTCTCCGCTTTCGTGCATCTCATCCCAAATACCCTTAAAGCTATTCCAAAATGGAGTTGAGCCAGTGTAGTACTTGTCACCATTGCCATCAATAATGAGGTAGTTGTTATAATCAACATCCTCTGATGCTTCGTTGTGAATAGCTATAACAGCGTAGTCAACAACGTTGTCGATAATAGCCTTGCCACCGTTAGCGATAGCTCCCTCTGCTAAGTCATTGAGCTTGGTTGCGTTTCCAAGGTCTTTGAACATAACTCTCTCTTTTGCTGTGAGTTCTCTTGATGCTTCTGCTATTGTTGCTGCGTAGTTACTTTCTGTTTTCTTCTTTGCCATGATATTGTTCTCCTTTTCTTATTAGTTTGCTGATACTGGTTTACGTGTTGTTGGGTCAAGCTCTACAGCTGATGCAAGGAAATCTGACATTTCCATTCCAAACAGCTTATGGATAACCTCTGCTTTCTCAATACGGATAAGCACTTCACCCTCATCGAGTGACTTTACAACAGCCTTGTTGAGCTTCTTCTCGTCTCCAGTAAGGTCTTTGGAAAGTACAAGCTCCTTGGTTGTAATCTCGTCTGTTGCTGTGTTGATGGTCTTGACAATTGCCTTTGTTCCATCAATTCCTCTTGTTACCATTTCTTTTCTCATAGGTTTGTTCTCCTTTCTTGGTTTTATTTGTATGAGAATGTTACTAGCACTATTGCTAGAGTACGCTGGGTAGGGTTTGCACCTACAATCGAGTAACCACTAAACTGTTTTACTATTTAAACTACCAGCGCTTATGATGTTTCACGTGAAACATTTTTTGGGAGAGGTGGACAGCTCTGAAAGACAAATAGAATTTTTTGGAGTTGTGTGGGTCTATTTGGGGGCTGAATAAGACAGATGCTGTCCACTCTTATATAGTACTACTTTTTGTTCAGTTTGTCAACAATGAATTTTCGAGATTTAGTTATCTTCGACTGTGTCAAGGTAGGTGTAAATGTCTTGAGCTATTAGCAAAATATAGCCTTGCTTGGAAAAATCTTCTTCGTAGTTTGCTAAGTTTTCTAAACTACGAGCTATTGAAAGTAATAATTCTTGGGTGTTCTTATCCATGTTATTCTCCTTTGGTTTCCATGTCGTGAATGGTTTTGAGTGCTCCAATGCCTAGAGATAGAGCTTCTTTCATAGACTTGCGTGTTGTCTCAGTAACTGGGATGAATTGCAAATAGACATTGTAAATGTCACTGATATATTCCATTGCTGTCTCTATGTCCATGCTGTCTCCTTTCTTAAAATTCTTTGATGGTTTCACGTGGAACATTTTTGGGCTTGCGTGTACCAAGTGGGAGTACAAGTTTGTTGGTGGTAAGTAACCAGTTTGCTCTAGCTGGGTCACCGTGCCATACCTCGATAGCTTTTCCATCTTTGGTTATTGTTCGATAGTATTGTTTCATAGTGGTTTCTCCTTTCTTTGTAAGTTTATTGTGAGTAGTGGGCTAGGCTGTGACACCTAGACCACCTATGCTGGTTAGATAAGAGCCAGCACTGCATTTTTAATTTTCATTAAAGCTTGGTACTTTGGCATGTCATAATCGTCAAGCTCTGATGGGTCACGTCTTACAGTCTCATATAATGTGCGCATGTATGGCTTATCTGTGACCTCAGTTGTCTTCTCTCCATTTTCATCTAGGTATAAGAGATTGCCATCTTTGTCTTTGCGCTGTTCCTCTCCATTTTCTACAAAGTGGTCAAGGATAGCATTCTCACGATACTCAATGTCCTCGATGACGTTTTGAAGCATGTCAAGCATAGCTTTCTTTTCCTCGATAGTTGCCTTAAAGTTGTTTGTGTTGTTCTTCATAGTGGTTTCTCCTTTTCTTGTTTGTTTCTATGCCAGCCCTATTGCTGGGAGTGACTTGCTAAGCTGTGACACCTAGCAAGCCGATGAGATTATACAATCTCGTAAGCTCTGTTATGAGCGTGTGTGATATAACAA
>Ga0326512_10001537_pt1 | contig 17652 bp, 19 predicted proteins | sample 1_2617_0518_D_FD_203652 | JGI IMG/M metagenome (GOLD analysis project Ga0326512, IMG submission 203652) | Bovine rumen microbial communities from UC Davis, California, United States - 1_2617_0518 | ecosystem: Host-associated > Mammals > Digestive system > Stomach > Rumen | place: USA... | reverse complement strand
TCGGCGAAAGGGCGCTGGCAACGATGAGCGAGAATGTGGCGAAGGCCATCGAGGAAGAGCTCGCAGGAATGTTGAATGATAATTGACCAATAATATATGGCAGACAGTATTGTCAGGCTGAGGATAGACAGCCAGGAATATGACGCCAAGCTGAAGAAGGCTGGTGATGCGCTGAACAGGTACTTCGAGACTGTCCGGCGTGGAGGAGGTACCCTTGAGTATCTTGATGAGGGAGTCCTCGATGCCGTCAAGGCTATTGGAAGCATGACCACGAGTGCATCTTCAGCAAAGGGAAAGGTCGGTGAGCTCACGAAGGCTTTCACCGACCTGCACGTGCAGTATCAGCAGTTCACCGATGCGGAGAAGGCGTCACCCATTGGTAAGGAGATGGCCCAGTCGCTGGACCAGCTGAAGACACGCATTGAAGAGACGAAGGGACAGCTCTCGCAAGCCAATGCTGAGATCGGCAATACCGGGGTCGAGTCGGAGAAGACCGGCAGTCTGATAGATTCCCTGACCAACAGGTTCGGACTGAATATCAAGCAGCTAACCGGATGGGGTGCTGCCATGGCAGCCGGAACAACAGCATTGAAGGTTGCCAAGGATGCCTTTATGGCCAATGAGTCAGCCGTTGACGAATGGGGACGTATAGTTGACTCCTCGAAGTCTCTGTATGAGGGATTCCTCAACGCCCTCAACAACGGGGATATATCCGGATACCTCAGCCGTATAGATCAGATCGTGCAGGCCGCACGTGCAGCGTATGACGAACTGGATCGCCTTGGCACCATGAAGACCATCCAGGCTACGCAGATTAGCCCCCAGATGACCGAGAATGAGCGCATGCGCCAGATGATCCAGACACGCCGGTATATTGCTCCCCTCGATGGACGGAGGGCTGCCATGGCCAACGGTGCACTGCTTTCCGAAGCACAGATCAGGTCCCTCGAGCAGAAGCTGCAGAACGGCATGCAGAAGGTCGTCGATCTCTTGGGTAATGAGGTGAAGCAGGCCGGAAGGGCTATTGACGCTGTTTACCGCCGTCAGGGTGCAGAGATCGGCATGAGCGTGAAGGAGTTCCGCAAGGGCACCAGCTCCATGGCAGAGTTTGAGAAACGTCTCAGAGGCGCTGAAATGTACAACCGGTGGCAACAGCAGAACAGCTACGTGGATCAAAGCACCGGACGGGTAGTCACTCCCCGTGGCAATCCCTATGCAGCATATAGAGGATGGGATGTCTTCCGGGTGGACGGTGACAGGTTCAAAGAGCTCGTCAAGCTCATCCAGCAACGTGACCAGCAGGCTGTACAGGCTTACGGACTGCAGACCCAGGCTTTCCGCACCATAAACCGTGCGGAGGGTATCACGGCCCGCATAGGTGGCACATCAGGAGGCGGTGGAAGAGGTGGAAGAACAACAACAACCACTCCGAAGGTGGAAGAGGTACTTCCTGTCGGTTCCGTGGCCGCCCTGAACAAAGAGCTGCAAGACCTGCGCAAGCAGCAGGAGCTGGCAACGGACACTACAGCCTGGCAGGATTACCAGACTAAGATCGACGAACTCACCAGCAAGGTGAAGATCCTCAAGGGGCAGATCGCAGATCCTGGCAAGATACAGAAGGGTGTCGGCGCGTCTGTCCTTGGCATGGCCATCGGTCAGGAGCAGCTGAACGACGTGGAGAGCCAGCTGAAGGCACTCCTCCCTGAAGGAGGTATCAAGATTCCTGCAAAGCTGGAGATCAATACCGGCAACACGCAGCAGCAGTCGAAGGAGATGGCCAAGGACTGGCAGCAGGCAGCATCGGCCATCCAGTCGGTGGGCTCTGCCATGCAGCAGATTGAAGATCCTGCAGTCAAGGTGGCCGGGACTGTCGCCCAGGCCGTCGCAACGATAGCGCTGGCATATGCGGAAGCATCAGCGATGGCAGCCAAGACGACTGGACCTTGGGGGTGGATCGCTTTCGCAGCCACCGGATTGGCGACAATGCTCACGACCATCTCAAGTATCAAGAGCGCTACCAAGGGGTTCGCAGAGGGTGGTATTATCAATGGACGTTCGATGTCCGGTGACAACAATATCATAGGAGTCAATGACGGGGAGGTAATCCTCAACCGCGCTCAGCAGGGTAATATAGCATCGCAGCTCTCCTCAGACAGAGAGTCAGGCGCCTACCGTCCCTCATATATCAGCGGTGAGCAGATCTATCTCGCCCTGAACAGATATACACGACGCACAGGTCGCGGCGAAATAGTAACTTGGAAATAATATGGCAGTCAAAGGTAACAATATCATCATACAGCGGGATGGCATGGCGATTGCCGGTGTCAAGTCTCAAGATGTTACGAGCTCCGCTGATACTATTGAGAAGAGCAGCGCCACGCAGCAGTCATGGCGTGAGTATGTGACAGGTCGGAAGGATTGGAATCTTTCCGTCTCATACCTCGTCCTGACATCTGCCAATGCAGCAGACCTGCTGACCGTAGGGACCACCTATCAGCTGTCAGAGTGCGACCGTGAGGGCAACGTCCTGGTGACAGGCTCGGCCATCCTCACGCAGTGTCGCCAGACAGCCACCCGTGGCAACATTGCACAGGGTTCGTTCAGTTTCAAGGGCACCGGCCCATTAACGTAAAAATATTACGGCATGGCAATACACTGGCAGATACCTTTCAAGAGCCTCCGTTCAGGCACCGTCTACACCGTCAATATACACCAGTCGGGGTATAGCGGTGCAGCCGTCGTCCTTAACGGCGGCGCTGATCCGTTTTCCACGCAAGAGGATGATTCCGACGATATGTTCACGCCCATCCGCACTCACAGCGGATATATTAGGATTGTGGACAATGACTATGCGGCAAACGGCACGACGACCTTCGACTGGCTCTCCCTTCTGCCCTCCACGGATACCGACAGGCCCGTCACCCTTACGGACGGCAGCGGAAATATCGTGTGGCAGGGCTTCATGCAGGCTCAGAACTTCGGAGGTACGCTCTACGGCAACCCGCAGGTGAGGGAGTTCCCTGTACAATGCCCGCTGGCAATTCTTGAGGGCTACGACATAAACTATCAGAACACCGAGATACGCAACTTCGCCTACCTCCTACAGTATATCATCAGTCAGATACCGGAGCTCACCTTCTCACAGATCATCATCCAGGGAGGTGCAGACGCACAGGAATGGCTGCTCAAGTGCATCGACTGGCAGAACTTCTGCAACCTGAGTGCCGACGGTGAGGTGGAGCCCAGATACAACCTGTACCAATGTCTCGAGGATATGTGCAGGTTCTGGGGATGGACTGCAAGGACATCCGGACGAAATCTCTATCTGGTATGCCCTGATGATAGTGGGGAGAGTTATTTCCTCACGCTCACCCCGGCACAGCTGGAGACCATGGCTGGCGGTACGGCAGCCGGTACCGTCACGTCGGGATTCTCACCGGTGACAGGCAGCGTGGAGTTCTGCAACACCAACAACGAGGACTTCCTGCAGCGAGGGCCAGGCAAGGCCACCGTGACAGCCGACGGCAATGCAGCCGACGAGACGGTTATAGGGTTTCCTGACGAAAAGGTAGCAAAGGAGATGGAGGACCTGGGATGGCAGTCGTGGATCACAGGAGGTGACGATGCGTATAGGTTTACGGTCGACAAGACGGCAATCAATCGTCCCCTATTGATTGGATCTGCTGTTCAGGGGGCTGCATCGTTTAACCTTATGGAGATATATTCAGCTTCTGATGACTACAAGGGAGTCATTCGGATAAAAAAAACATATTCATCTGGTACCGTCTACGCATCGTTTACGACAGTCTATGAACACGCATTCGCTGATGGATGGATAAAAATATACGGAAATGTATATCGACAAGGGAAGATCTTCGAAAGCAGGTCACTTGACAGTTCGCCTGTTGGAAACAAGACTATGAGATTGCGCCTGGGAATAGGTAAGACAAGAGCGGCTGCTCAATGGTTTAACGGCAGAACCTGGTCTTCCACAGTGGCTGACTTTAAAGTCTCGATTGGCAACAGCGACAACCAATTCCGGATAAGCCCAAGCTCAGAAACAACAATCTCATATATGGATCATATTGATGCTGACGGAAATATCGGCCTTATCTTCATAGAGTTCCTTGGTAGCGACGACCTGGATGAGATATCCGGAGAGCGGTCCTTCGAAATCGACGATTTTCATCTTGAATGTACGAGAGGAAACCTTGTTCATATACCATCGGATAGCCAATGGGGTGGGAACTGGTGGACAAAAATCGAGCGAAGCGACCGTCGACAATATGTGGCGAAAAGTCCAGGCCATGTCAGGATGGACTGGAATGCTGATTGCATCTATGCTTCCGACAATGATATGAACCTTGGATATGGGCTGATAATTAACCCTGACGGCTCCTACATGGGCGGTGCGTCCTACGATGGAGTCGTGCAGTATCCTGAGCAGCACCTCGCAGACCGCGTGACAGCCTACTGGGCGCTGTCGAAGAGACGGCTGCAGCTGGAGCTCCGATCGGACTTGCTGGGGACAGTGTCGCCTGATCAGACGATGACTGTTGACGGGAGCTACCTCTACCCGATTGCCGTCGGTCACGAATGGAGGGACGATATCACAAGATTAACTTTATTACAGCTAATATAATGCAACTATCAAGAGAAGCTATACAGAGGATGTTCGACTCTGCCGGAGGTTCGGCAGGATCCGGTGGTGGCGGGAGCATATCCCCATCCATCCTTGCGTCATATGCCTCACAGGAATTCGTGCAGCAGAACTATGTCAGCATCGAGTTCTTCAACCGGCTCTTCAAGATCCACGGCACAGCGGATGACATCCTTCCCAATGACACTGAGACTGTCATCTCACATATTGAGGCCAACTATGGTTTCTGGACTCAGTCCTTCTTGAGTGCCTTTGGATATAATTCGTCGGGAGGCGGAGGAGGCGGTGGCGGAGACGGCAGCGTCACCAGCGTGGGACTGAGGATGCCGACGGGATTCACGGTGAGCGGATCTCCGGTAACCACTTCCGGGACTCTGGCAGTTACATTCGCAAGCGGATATTCCCTGCCGACTACAGCCAGGCAGGCGAACTGGGACGCAGCCTACGAATGGGGAAACCACTCCCTGGCAGGCTATGCAACCCAGCAATGGGTGACCGCCCAGGGCTTCTCCACGCTGACCATGACCAACGTATGGTCTGCCCTTGCAAGCTCAGAAGACTCCAATCGTAAGATCAACGTGGTACATCTTCCGGATCTGAGCTCCACATACCTGACAGTGGCGAATGCAGCATCGACATATGCTCAGAAGGCTACGACACTTGCAGGATATGGCATCACCGATGCCTATACCAAGACATACATCAACAACCTCGTCTCGACGATGCAGGACAACTTTGCCCTGAAGGCCACGACACTTGCAGGATACGGCATCACCGATGCCTATACCAAGAGCCAGTGCGACGGCAAGTATGTGACATTGGCTACGCAGCAGACGATCAGCGGTGCTAAGACATTCTCAAGCCCTGCGACATTCACCAACAATATCTGGCTCAACAAGACCGACGGGCAGCAGTATATATCGTTTTCAAACGGCACCTACGAGGGCACCTACGGTCAGTCCATGGACGGATCGCTGTATGTATACAGCACCCAGCCGATCAACTGGTATACTAACATCAACGACCACGTGGGGCTCTGCCAGCTGGGCGAATCCGGCTTCGTGGGTGTCAACAACATCAGTCCGCAGTACAATCTTGATATTACCGGCACGGCAAGGGCCACGACAGCTATCATCATAGGCGGTGCCAAGCTGTCATGGGATTCGGAAAACAACGCCCTGAAGGTAGAGTCTATCTCAGGTGGCACATGCAACTTCTATGCGACGGGTGGTGTGGCAGCATTAGGTACAGTAACGATTTAATAATTTTTTATGGCTAATACAGGTGGCGTAATATATGTAGACATAACGACAACCCCGTACACCGGGGTCAGCGTGGCGGATGTCCAGCAGACGCTCAATGTCAGCGCAAACGATGTCGGCTCCCTCTGTCGAAGCAGCCGTGTGAACAAATGGTCTAAATATAAGCCGGTTGGTACGTCCGTCATTGACACCTACAATCAGCTGGATGCTTCTACGATGAAATGGAAAGCAACCGCATCATGGTGGCGTGGTAACGACGGGAGCTGCGGCATCACGGTGCTACGGACTGCGAGCAGCCTTGCATCGCTAAAGACGTCCATCGACACGCAGCGTGTCATCTGGGACAAGGTGACACCCACGGGTGGGGCGAGTGAGCCATACCGTTTGACAGACTTCAACGAGTATCATCACAATGCCCTCCCGCCTACATTTTCCCTCGGTGCAAGTACCGCACACCTTGTGGCAGGATCGAAACTCACGATCATGGTAGCAACGAGCGCAGACGATGGGTACAGTCTTAAGTTCAGCGACATTGCAACATATGACAACTGGTACTACACAGTGGCGGTTTATGACACAACCGGTGGTCTTAAATTCGTGTACAGCACCGATAAGACGGTCGGCAATTACGGGGACGGTGAGTCTATATTATTCGAGATCCCCTACAACAATGGGAATTATGGATATCAAGGGATTCTGACAGAGGGTAACACTTATTACGCTTATGCCTTCCTCTCAAGTGTCCGCTATGAGTTTACGAGGTACGAATATGTCGGCACTGCCACATACATACCACTCCCATGCGGAGATGGCGACTTCGGCATGCCGGCAGCCTCATTCGAATGTCGGAAGGACTCGCAATGGGCTACCGTGGATGCCTTCGCAAATGGTCGCATCGTAGAGTGGACTGTGGATCTGTATGGAGCCGGAAGCCAGGTCACAGGTACCATAAGGCTGATCGACCTGTCCGGCAATATTATCTCCGGCCAATCCCACACGGTGGACTTCTCAACAGGAACGCCGATCACCGCAGGTGATGGCACACAGGGCTACTCCGTATCTTCAGGCGCAAGGACGACGTTCCTGCTGCCGACAGAAAACCCTGAGGCATATCTTGTGGAGTTTGTAGCACCGAATATCAGCGTCAGAGCCGGTATCGGTCACGATATCAGTCCGGATCAATAATTAATTATATAACTATGAAGATAGATTTTTCAAAACTTACCATCAAGAAGGTTGACGGCACCACATTCCCACCTAAGGAAACGAAAGCCGCCAAGAACAATGTGTGTGACAGCATATATGCACAGGCCATGGACATACCGACCATGGAGCTGGCAGTTAAGGTCTACCATGCCGACGGCGAGGTGGAGCTGACAGCCGGGGAGATTGAGCTGCTGAAGCGCTCACTCGACAGGTTCCCGGCATTCATCCGCACAGGATTCCTCGAACTTATTCGTTAGTTTCAATAGGTATTATTATTATTTAGGTTAGTGTATTAATTTGTGATGCAGGCGCTGGGAAGTGCCTGCATTTTTGTTCCAAATGTTAAAAAGTACCAAATAATATACATTTTCTATGTATAATATTTGGTACATTCATTTATTTCTATTATCTTTGCAATGTAAATAATAAAGATAACAATTAAAACCGGCGGCAACGGGGAACAGCGGCACAGAATTATGGCAAAGTATACAATTAACCACACTTGCGGACACCAGGTAACAGTTCAGCTTTTCGGCAAGTACGTAGACAGAGAGAAGCGTATCGCTTATCTTGAAACTTGTGAATGCGACGAATGCCGTAAGGCAAAGGCAAACGCTGCTTCTGCGGCTGCGAAGGAAGAGAGAGGTCTTGCTGACCTGACAGGATCAGAAAAACAAGTAGCATGGGCAAACACCATCCGTGAGAAGGCTTACAAATGTCTTGACACTGTCGCCCAGTTTGCTACCAACGATCAGGCAAAGGCCATGATGGACGGATGGAAGGCAAAGATGGATGCCAAGACGGAGTCTAAATGGTGGATCGAGAACAGATACGATCTCCCGGATGATAATCACCCTCAGGCAGCCCGTGAAACTGTGATAAAGTTCAACAACCTTTTCAAAGGCTAATTATTAATAACTAATACTTTATACTATGGCACTTGACAGAGAAAACCGCTCACTGGCCTATGTAACAGGCCGCATGATTGCAATCGCAGAACACTATGCCGGGAATAAGTTTGGCCCTGGTACTATATCAGCCATGTTCACACATCCAGCCCATGGAATGGATGTATGGAGGCGTTACATAGACAAGGATGATGAGTATTACCAGGAACTGGAAGGAATACCGCTGCCCGTCACAATCGCCAACGAAGTTGACAAGGGACAGGCATGGGTCGGATACTATCACCAGAAAGCTGCCTATGGTCTATGTAACGACCAGGAGAGGAAGCGCATCGGACAGCGCATTGCGGATCTTAGGAAGCAGAAGGGCCTGACGCAGCAGCACCTCGCAGAACGCACAGGAATACAGCGCAACCACATCAGCAGGATCGAGGCCGGAAAATACTCGGTCGGGTTTGACACCTTGCAGGGCATTGCCGAAGCCCTCGGCGGGCGCATTGACATAGTTGTTTAGAAAGGGGAGTGAGCTACACTCCCTTTTCCAATTTCTTACCCATCATCCGGAAATCCTCATGCACGGACTCTGCCATCACCTTGGCATAGCGCTGCGTCTGGGTGATGTTAGTATGGCCGAGCATGCGGGACACATTCTCAATCTTCGCACCGTTGCGGAGCATCCAGGTTGCGAAGGTGTGGCGTGCCAGATGTGAGTGCAGCGGTGTCTTGATCTTCGCAGCTATGCCGAGCGCCTTCAGCGTTCGGTTATATGACTGGTTCGTCATCTTGGGCAACTGCCATCCGTTCCGCTTCAGCACCTCGATGACAGGAGGGAGCAGCTCGCTGACATATGACACACCGGTCTTGATTCTCTCACCATTCTTCACCCATCTGCGCCCCTCCCGGTGGTAGTCGTCGATAGTGAATGCCTGGGTGTCGATGTAGGCCATGCCGGTGTACATCTGGAAGACAAAGAGGTCCCTGGCATTGCACAGCTCAGATCCGGGTGCCAGCTCCATAGATCTCAGTGCCTTCATCTCCGGCTCCGTCAGATATTCAATACTCTCACGGTCACCACGTGAAAATTTTCCCTTCATTTTCCCGTAGGGGTTGCGCTCTATCTTCCCCATCTCCTCTGCCCGGTTGAGCATCGCCTTGAGCGTCTTGTGATAGGTAAACACCCCGGCATCGCTGATCTTCTTCCCCTTCAGGCCTTCCAGGGAGTGGAGCCAATGGTCGAAGCGGTAGATATTCTCGACGGTCAGATTCTCCCAGGCCGTCATGCCATACTCCCTCAGACGGGTTGCAGTCGTGCGGTAATGCTTCATCGTGTCCGGATGGAGACTCAGAATGCCCATCTGCCGCTCGAACCAGTCAATGAAGGCCGTCATTTTTTCAACCTCCGACACGGTCATATTGTTGACATAGTTGCGGAGGTCCTTCATGACCAGCTGCTGGGAGTTCTTCTCGCACTCGTTGGCATAGGCCATCACCTTGCGGGCGACGATCCTGATCCTCTCGGTGAGTTCCTCCGCCATCTCATGGTTGACCACCTGTCCGGCCAGGAACTGGTCGCGCCTGACTCGGACGCCGGTGCCCACATAGCACACCTTCCGGTTGACGGTGATCCTGATGTCCACGGCACCGTCGCCGCTTTTCCCGGCTCGGCCCCTGTAATCGAATACTGCTGTAACTGTTATCATACGCTTTCCTTGTTTTGTTTACCCACGGAAAAATGCGTGGGTAATGATTGGGTAAACAACTGTACTTATTTGCACCTATTTGCACCGATTTGCGCCACTTCCAACGGTCAGGAAAGACCTCCCGGAACCCATATAAACAAAGGAGAACCGGCTGTTTACCCCGATTCTCCCTGATTATTCTAAGTGATCCGCTTGGGATCAGAAAGACCGGAGACCTACTTACATAGTAAGTAGATGGGTCGGGGTGTTTGGCGATTGGGTAAACAAATTAATTATACAACATATCTTCTTGTGCCTTCAGGATCTCATCCTGGTATTTTTGGAGTTCGCTACCAAACTCAGCTTCTGTCATGAAAGGAGTAACTCCATCCCTATCCATAATCACACGCACAAACTTGTATGTCTTACTTTTATTTGTAATTCTTACAGTATATACTTTCCTCCACATACCTTCATATTTTACCAATTTCTTTAGGGAGTCATTTACGACCAAACCGCTGTCAAAGGAACTGTAAACATCGTACAGTATTTCGTTGGCATTAGTTACTGCTTTCCCATAAGTTTCCCTTTTTACTTTTCCTTGCAGATAACCTGCACCCAACTTGTTTACCTCCAACGATGGAGTAATCATTGCTTCCATAGTTATAGCTGAGTCCGTACCTACAACATCTATACTTTGGACGTCATCAATGCTATATTTAGGGGATTCGTTTATTATCTCACGAATATATTGGATAGCATTCTTCTCACCTTCCGGAACACAAGATATTAATGTGGTGATCGTCAAAAATAATAACAGTTTTTTCATATTATTGCAACCGATAAAATTTATATAATCATTTAACCATGACAACTAAGAAATCACAATGTCTCCCTTTTTATTGACATCAATACCTGGAAGATTCTGCGGATCATCTTCTTCGGAATCTCCATCGGTTCAAACTTTGGATTCACGCTCTCCAGAAGGAACTTGTCCTTGTCATCAGATCGCTGAATATTCTTCAAGACCCGACGGTCATCTATCAGTTCTATGACATACGAGGCTCCCAGCTCCAGGTATTCCTGCCACATAGCCACCAACCTGATTAGGATGTACGACCCAGACGGAAACTTCGGTTCCATTGAATCTCCGAACACCGGGATGACTACATCTCCATCACGGGCAATGTTTCTTGAGAACGGCATGCGCTCAGTGATATATTCCAGTCCCCTCTCATCATTTTCACCGAAACCGCCACGGGCATCCAGGTTGATAACTGGGACCATGATTACGTCTGGATTGCTCTTGTCTGTTCTATTATTTATATCCCCTTCTCCTGTCATTATCCATATTTTCGTATATTGAGGATAAACAGATATTATCTTATCGGCAATTTCTGACGAAACTCCACTTACTTTCCCAGATCGTATGTCGTACATATTCTGTGGGCTCGCTCCTATCTTTCTCGCCAGTCCACTCAACGTAAGACCTTCATTTTCTGCAATTATTTCAATAGTTTTCTTGATCATTTTGGTTGTCATTTATTAATTTCTGTAAATTCTTTACGTATTCTTCATAAAAGAAGTTAAGAGAGTAAGAATTATTCTTTATAATCAAGAAATATTCTTTATATTTGCAACGTATTTATAAAACATTTGCGAAACATTAGCCGTTTGAACGGCAAAAATACAATTAAAAAATGGATACTCCAAGAAAAAAGACAATTATTTCACTGCCACGTGATCTGGTACGCCAGCTGGCTGACCAATTCACCTGCAACGAGGGCACCATTTATTCGGCGCTTGCATTCAGGAGTGACAGCGCGAAGGCTAAGCTGATTCGTGACCATGCGATCAGCCTCGGAGGTCTGCTTACAGAGAAACTGGTATAAGTATGGACAAGTACACGAAGACGCAGATATTGGCCGAGGTTCGTGAGGCCATCCGCATGACGATGGAGGGCGTAAACGAACAATGGATCAGCGGTGAAGAGCTGGGCAAGCAGTTCCAGATGTTCACCACCAGCTGGCTGAAGCGCTACGGGCAGACACTGCCCCGCACGCAGGCTGTCGTCGAGTGTAACGGTGAGCGTCACCGCTCTGCGTGGTACTATCCGCGCCACCGGATTGCCAGGCTTATCAACGAGGGGAAACTTCGTGACCTCTCACTCTAAGATCGTTGTTTGACATCGCTGGAACATTGACCGCATCCTTTGCCGGGACCTATGGCACAAGCGGAAAGACGGAAGGAAAGGAAATGTCTATACCACTGGGCGCAAGTGTATCGCCCAGGTATGCCGGAACTGAGGCGGCCGGTACACCCGTCGACTACCGAAGGATTGCGGATTGATACACATATAACGTGGGTTGCAGCTCTTGAGGTGTGAACGTGTATAATAATAGTATTGAGCTCCCCACGTTACCTGCCACGGAAAGCCCGTAAGCGGAGTTATAGATTGACGGTCATCACTTAATGTTTGACAATGCAGACGTTAAGGTTGTGAGCATAAGCACGTCAAGTCCACCACCTCCGCAGACGCAACGGGATATAACAATAGGATGAGCGCCGGTTCGAATCCGGCCCGTGGCACGAAATTGCAACGTTTTTATTTCTATGGTTACACTCGTGAGAGTGGAGCGCTTTTCCATATAATAGATTAATTACGATTATCTTAGATTTTCCCGCCCGTGAGGGTACATTTGTTTGGTTCGTACATAATTCTATTTAGCCCTCGGCGGAGGGCATTACACCCGGAATGGCAGCTCGCCACGGTGGCGGCTTAACTTTATTTTCAGAACAGGTAATATCGCATTGTTGAATAACGGGTCCGACTCCCGTTCCGGGTACTATCTAATATTTTACAATTATGAAAGAATTAGCAAGAATTTTTATGAATGAACTCAACGAAGAAGGGTTCAGTTACAGTGACTACGTGATCTACGGTGTGGCCTATCCTACGGCCCTGGTAGCCGTGTGTATAATAACTTCAATAATTTTCGGATAATGGAATTCCAAGGAAGAATAAACAGAGTGTTCCCGGTCACCAAGGGTGTGACACGCGACGGGAAGGAATGGAAGAGACAAGACTTCATCTTCGAATACTTCGAACATGAGACCGACAGATGGGCAGACAAGGTGCTGCTCTCAGTAATGAATGACCGCATCGCCTCCTACGACCTCCATGAGGGCGACGAGGTGACGATAGGCTTCGGACACAATGTGAGGGAGTACGGTGACAAGCAGTACAACGAGATCCGCATCTACAAGTTTGAGAAGGCCATCCGTCCGGACGTGAGGACACAATGGCCGGCAGCCGACCAACAGCGAATGCAGATGACCAATATCAAGGAAGAAGAAAACGACCCGCTACCGTTCTGATGGATATCGAAGAGATTACGAGGAGGATGTCCGCTGCATCGTCAGTGGTCAAGCTGGTGTGCGGAGTCGGCAACAATGCAGCCTGGCTGGTGATGCTCGACGCCATGGACCACGCAAGGAGCTGCGCCCGGTTCAGGGGATCTGTCAAGAAGGAGTTCAACAGGTGCGTGCAGCTCTTCCACGAGTATGAGGGCGCGCTGGTCTATGCCAGGGTGAACAGGTTCTTCCACGTTCCTGACATGGCGGATCATGTCAGGAAGAAGTACGGGAATATCACCGACCGGGAATATTACGACTTCTGGGCATCCACGGGTGCCGCCGCATACCAGGCAACGAGACCGATGGTGACGTCGCTGGTAAACAAGTACCGGCTGTCGCTGATCAGTCACGGAGTGAGGGACGCCGCACATGTCGCATGGGTGATGGCTGCCATGGCCGCGCTGGAGCTGTCAGTGAGGATGTATGATAGTGCCATACGTGAGATCATCAAGGGGTATAGTCTCCCCGAGAATATCGTCCGGAAGGTCTTCGGGCAGTTCTCGCTGAAGCACATCGCGAAGAAGTGGGGAGATGCCATGGTGGAACTGTCACCGGACTCGGACTACCCGCTGCAGGATAGCGAGAAGAGGAACATCGAGCTCGGGCTGGACCAGCTCTTCGAGGCATGGATGAGCCTCGACACCATGTACGACAGCGTCAGCGACACGGTGGAAGACTATGGTGAGGTGTTTCGGACGAAGGGAGAGCAGAAGAAGGCCATGCGTGAGATTGCAGACATAAAGGCCGACACTGTTGGTGAACTAATGGAAAAGAGAAACTATGAGCGAAGAGACAAGCAACATCCTGCCGGCAATACCGACAGGTGAGGATATAGAGCGGCAGAGGGAGCAGCAGAAGATCGACGAGGTGCGCCAATACCTGCTCGATGCCCGCGAGAACTACCCGGAGCCCTACTACATGCTGGAGTATAACGGTGTGCCGTTTTCCACGATCGGCGGTATCCAGGCACTGTCAGGACAGAAGAAAAACGGAAAGACATTCGTCCTTGCACAGCTGATGGCTGCCATACTGGGAGGTGGAGACCGCACAGAGGCATACCTGCCAGGGCTGAAAGTTCCTGCCAGGACAAAGGAATGGCTGGGCCATGAACCTACGGTGCTATACGTCGACACCGAGATGGAGAAGCTAAACTCTGCGAAGGTCCTCAGACGTGTGCACTGGCTTTGCAACTGGGACATGGACGTTCCAAATCCACGCTTCAATGTATTATGGCTGCGTGGTGTCACAGACGTTAAGGATGTGGACGAGAAAGTCATCGAGAAGGCCTACATGAAGCGCTACAGGCTCATCAAATGGACTATTGAAATGCTACATCCGGATGCGGTCTTTATCGACGGTATAAGGGACATAATAGGCGATTTTAACGACAATGCCGAGAGTGCCGCCCTCGTTGGCGACCTGATGGCGCTGGCAGAGCAGAGACAGATCTGCATCTGGAATACTTTACATATGAACCCGCGTCCAGGCAACGACGATGAGAGCAAGATGCGCGGTCACTTGGGAACAGAGCTTGGAAACAAGATTACCGACACCCTGGTCAGCATTAAGAAGAAGGACAACACCGGGGTGACGTTCACCGTCAAGCAGAACGATGCCCGTGGAAAGGACATGGAAGACTGGAAGTTCGAGGTGACCGACGATGCCGGAGCACTCGGAGTACCCAGAATCATTCCTTCGAATACCGCTGACGCAGCGCTTCAAAAATCAGAAGATGATGAGGAGAAAATGGTCAAGGATGCCGTATACGCACTGAAAGAGATTATCTTATCGCCTAAAAGCGAATATCTCACCGACATCTTCACAAAACTGAAGAGTTCATTGCATGTAGGTCAGGATAAGGCGAAGAAATACTTCAGCAAGGTGCGTGAGAGATATCCCGCACTGATTTATCAGAAAGACAAGAAATGGACGATGAGTAAAATGGAATTTGACAACTTTGATAATGGACTCCCATTCTGATCAAAACCCCAACCCCCCAAAACCTGATATTATATTATATAATAATATCAGGTTATTGGGGAGGATTACCGGGTTTTGCGCGAAAAACCTTTTTCTCGCGCGCGAATTGACTTTACAGATGATTATTTTTTAAAATCCAAAATAATAACATGGCCAAGATTGACGACTACACCATCCGGAGGATCAAGGAGACCGCAGACATCGTGGAGGTGGTCAGCGACTTCGTGGACCTGAAGCGCAAGGGCCCCAGGTACCTCGGCCTGTGCCCCTTCCATGAAGACCGCCACCTCGGATCGTTCGTGGTGCATCCCCGGAGCAACACCTTCCGCTGTTTCGCATGCGACGCCAAGGGCGGTCCGGTGGAGTTCATCATGAAGCACGAGAATCTCTCCTTCCTGGATGCCATCCGCTACCTTGGCCGCAAGTACAATATCGACACTGATATGGAAGCATTCAACTACACTCCGCCGGCACCGCGACCGAAACCGGCACCGCTGCCGATGCTGACGCTGCCATCCAAGATGGTGCTGTCAAGGGAACGTCTCGAGGAGGACAACCTGGTCAACTGGATCATGACTGGTGTCCGATGGGACGGGTCGCAACGCAGGCGCATTGCCGAGTCGCTGAAGAACTACCACATCGGCCATGCCAGGCAGGGTCTCACGATCTTCTGGCAGATCGACGAACAGATGAGGGTGCGCACCGGGAAGATGATGCGCTACCGCAAGGACGGGCACCGGGACCGGGAGACCAGATACTCCTTCGACTGGATTCACTCGGCGCTCTTCCGCAACAGCGACACGACAGGCTACTCGGAGGACAGCTGCGAGGTGGTGCCCACGCTCTTCGGAATGCACCTTCTGAACACCTACGGCAGCGGCGCCAGCGTCTGCATCGTGGAGAGCGAGAAGACAGCGCTGCTCATGTCCATAGCCTACGGCAACAACCTCACGCAGGTGTGGATGGCCTGCGGAGGCGTGGAGAACCTGAGCGTCGAGAAGCTGCGTCCGATCATGCAGGCCGGGCGGCGGATCATCCTCTACCCGGACAGGGATGCCATAGACAAGTGGCAGGCCAAGGCCGAGAACCTGCACTATGACAAGGTGACGGTCTTCACCGATCCGGTGCTGAAGTGGTGGCGTGAGGGGGACGGCGACAAGGCCGACGTGGCCGACGTGGTGGTGAGGATACTCAACAGCCATCCGGGTACCGGGAGCATCGCCGACAGTCCTGTCATCAGGACATTGATAGACAAACTTAACCTTGAACCGATAGATAATGATAGGTAACCAGAAAGACAAAGAGAAGTATGTGGTGATCGCCACCAAGACCAGCCCTGACTTTGCAGCGCTGTTCAACTCAATCTGTGACAAGAAGGGCATCAAGCCATACCTCGCCATGCAGATGATGGTCGATACCTTCGTCCGCTACACAGACGACAGGCACAACCTGTCACCGGAGATGGAGCGCCTGATGTCACTCTTCGAGCACATGACAGGCTGGAAGGACTCCTTCAATCTTGCAGATGCCAAGGCAGACAGACAGATCGACGAGGCCATCTACATGATGACAGCAAAGGGAAAGCACGGCAGCAGGGCGGTGATGGTGCAGCGTCCTATTATGGGCGAGGCCCAGGAGACGCACAACGTCCAGCAGATCCTCGAGCGAGTGATAGAGGTGCTCATGCCTGAGCGCTACCGGAGACTGAGGGCACTGGCCATCGACATGGACTGCAGCAGCATCCTCGAGCTCATCGACGTGATGATCGACGCACATACCATCGAGCAGATCACCCAGGAATACCGCAAGGACTTCGAGGACTGCAACCGCCATGAGTATGGCAAGCCCGTGGAGTATGGACAGCGCACCAAGCGGAAGCACCACAAAGGTGTGGACATGTATGACAGGCAGCAGCCCATCCGCTTCGTCGATGCGGACAGGGAGACGGCCAACGATGTGGTGGATGCTCTGGGTTGCAAGCCATTCGACGTAGAACCTTAGATAATAATAACTGACAGATTATGAATGAAGAAAAGAAAGTGATGTCCTTCAAGGGATTCGACAAGGACATGAAGTGTAGAGGATTTCAGTATGAGATCGGCAAGGAGTATGAGATGGACGGTAAGATCGAGACGTGTTTACGAGGCTTCCATGCGTGTGAATATCCGCTGGACGTCTTCGAATACTACCCACCGGGAAGGTCCAGGTATTGCCAGGTGGAGCAGTCCGGTAAGATAGACGACAGTGAGTCAGGCAAGACCTGCTCCAGTAATATCAAGATCGGAGCAGAGCTGACCATCCCAGGAATAGTAAAGGCTACCATTGACTATGTCCGCTCACGATGCACGAACGAGCATAACGCTGAGCCAGGAAAGCCTGCAACCGCTGGCTCCTATGGTGCTGCAACCGCTGGCTCCTATGGTGCTGCAACCGCTGGCTCCTATGGTGCTGCAACCGCTGGCGACTCAGGTGCTGCAACCGCTGGCGACTCAGGTGCTGCAACCGCTGGCGACTCAGGTGCTGCAACCGCTGGCGACTCAGGT
>Ga0326512_10001535_pt1 | contig 17662 bp, 33 predicted proteins | sample 1_2617_0518_D_FD_203652 | JGI IMG/M metagenome (GOLD analysis project Ga0326512, IMG submission 203652) | Bovine rumen microbial communities from UC Davis, California, United States - 1_2617_0518 | ecosystem: Host-associated > Mammals > Digestive system > Stomach > Rumen | place: USA... | reverse complement strand
AACACTCTGATCAGATCTCCCTCCTGGATATAGCCGATAAAGCGGAGATACTGGCGACGGACTTCCTGATTGACGGGCATGTAATAAAGTTCATCATCATCCCGACTGCAATCAGAATAATCATAGTCACGAACGCACTTGTCACGAATCTCCTTGGTGGTGGGATTGAAGAAAACAGCTGTGATATAGGTTCCGCCATTATTGGGGACGACCTTGTAGAAACCTTCCATGATAAGACCTCCAAGTAGTATTTGATTACAATAACATTTTACCATAATTATAGGAAAAGTCAAGTAGTAATATTGTACAATTTTTTGACAATTTTTTTGTATAATGTGCTGAAATATTAAAACTCTGCCCGCTTTGTGCGAAAGCGGGCAGCCCAAGTTAATGGACTGCCCTGGAAAGAAAGGAGGAAAGGGGATTGTTTTAGTTGGAAGTAGCCAGCTCTCTGGCGATTTCAGCCTGCTCCTGGCGGATCTGGTCGATCAGCTCCTTGGAGCCAGTGATAGTGATGTTGCCAAAGGTATAGGTATAAGTCTTGTTCTCCATTTTATTGTTCCTTTCTGGTTTTAAGAGTTTTCCGTCTCTTGATTACATTGTTATTATAGCATACTTTTGGAAGTTTGTCAAGGGGGATTTTCAAATTTCTTTGAAAATTCATGTGGTACTGAATCCCATGCTCCCATCACCACTTCTGGAGCCTCGGTGATTGAGGTAGTCGCTATTTTTACGAGTTACTACTCACTCGCCCCCTTGACTGTAATCATTATAGCACATTATGGGATATTTGTCAAGTATTATTTTCAGATTTTTTGAGAAAAATTTTTAAGTAACTACCAAATAAGATAAAATGCGGGCCGTTTTGACAGAAAACGGCCCGCCCAAGGGATAAGCTTAGGCGGGTCTTTTAGTTTTAATTGAGGTCAATGCCTTTATTGAATTGGTTGATATTTTCTTGGAGGCTGTCGAGGAGGCAAGACAGGTCACAAATACCAACTTCAATACTGCTACAATCAGGATCGTCGTCACCACCCCATGATGCTCTCATAATGCTATCAAAACGAGCTGTTTCATTTGCATCAAGACCATAAAAAAGATCATTGGTCAATTTTGCTACAGTTTTAATAGCTTCACGCTCTTCTTCAGTGAGGTTAATATTCTTAATAAAATTCATAATTTTTTTCTCCTTTCGTATTATTGCATCATATCTTCAAAAACTTCTCGCGCCAGGACCGGATCATAATCATCATCCTCTTCTTCCCAAATCGCAGGATCGTCAGAGGGGTAATCTTCTTCAATAGCGCAAGGCGCATATTTAGGATCGCCTACATACCTGCAAGAGGGGAGGAAATTTTCATCTTCTTCCTGCCACCAGTAGGGACAAGAACAGCAAGGATACCCATAAACCATTTTAGTATTCTCCTTTCACTTTCTGGCTCTATTATATCATACCAAGCGCCAAAAGTCAAGCATAATTTTGGGAAAAAATCGAAAAAAAATAAAATCAAATTCAAATCAAAAAATGAATTATAAAATGAAAATAAAATCAAAATCTGGCCGCTGCGCACCACAGCGGCCAGCCGAAAAGCTGGCTTTTAGTGGTTCTGATGCGCCATTTGCCGCAAAATTTCTTCCATTACTGCGGGAGAAAAAGCATTTGCGCCCCAATCTTTTCGATTTTGTTCTTCATCATCAAACAGAATACCATTTTGCGCTCCTGCGACCTCTTTTTTATTCGTCCCATAGGGAACAATCTGGATCTCATCGGGATAAACAAGCAGGTTTTCTTTTAACCAGTGTAATTTTGCTTGCTTTACTCGTTCTGCATATTTATTTGAGGCATTCTTCGGAAGCCAAGAAATGATATTGATTTTATGACCTTTTCTTTGCAATTCACAAAGTAAACAAGAAAAATCCCATACATTATATAGCGGTTTAGCTAAAAGGAAGGCGGTAATTTGTTCCTTTTTTAAATCTTCAAGCCAGTCCTTTCGTGCATAGTAATCAACTAATGTTCCATCCATATCAAAATAAAGATTCATTTTTATTTTTTCCTCCCTCCTTTTATTTTCTATTTAAATTATACTCTATTTTTATTTAGAAATCAATTATTATTTTTTGAAAGTATGGGGCGAGCCTTACGGTTGCCCCATACAAAGGTTTTTATTAGCGATTATGCGCTTGTATAAGCTATCGGGGATGCGGTGTCTGTTCAGCATTCTTGCCATTTTCATAGCTTGATCCATCGTAGCAATCCAAGCAGTAACTACCAAACTTGTATCATCTAAGGGACGAATAATCATCACGCCTTTATTAGTGATCTGATACAGTCGGTTAATGCCCTGCGGATTACGGACAATAGCTTCAAGAAGAATTTCATCCCCAAAGTCGCCCAGGTGGTCAATAATATAATTCATGCGGTCAATACGCTCAACGGAAACATGAACCGTAGCGTTTCTTTTAATAGCCATTTGGATTAGCTCCTTTCTTTTATCTGTCTACATTATAGCATCCTTTTGGCTATTTGTCAAGTATTATTTTTAAAAAAGTGGGGATTATTTTTTTAATCCCCACAATATCCAAGAATTTTATAGAATTTGAATTGAATGTGTGTGAGTTTGCTTTCCTCTACAGTAATTTCAACTTCAAGAATATCGCCGGTATTATATCGTTTGTAATTTGAACTGGAAACTTCCATACGAACCTGTTCCCCGCTACCTTCAAGCGAAAAAATCTTAGCGTTTTCTGGCTGTTGGATAGTTTTTTCTGTAACTTCCATTCCTACAGAATAGGTTTCAATCTTTACCAGCCGCTGATCTTCCACTAAGAGAATGGACAGAACCGCCAGGAGGATCAAGATAAAAATCAGACCGTAAAAATACAAATTATCCTTTTTCATTTTCAAATTATTCTCCTTTCTTTTGGTACAATTATTATAGCATATTTTTATCAAAAAGTCAAGTAAAATTTTTTGAAAATTTTAAAAAATTTTTATGACATTATGGGACTGGGCGCCAAGCGCCGATATGCGCACTTTTGTTAACTTTTTTGAGCCTATAGGGGTCTATAGAGAACTCGGCCCGCTGCGCTGGTCAGCGGGCCGCTGAATGATTTTGAATATTCATTTAAAAAAATGAATATTCATTCATATGCATGAATATTCATTCTAAAACTTGCATATACAAAAAATGAATATTCATTTTAAAATAAAAATATTGGGGCATCAGCCCCAATATTTCGCTTGAAAGTAACCTTTTGTGTATCCGGTCTGAAGATCTGCAGGATATATATCATTGTCGATTTTCAGCGTTCCCCAGCTATGGAGCTGGAAGAATATGGAATACATTTCTTGAGCATTGCTTACGCTGATCTTGATATTTGTTCCTACGACTTCGATAATTTTCATTTCAAATTTCCTTCCTGGTTTGTTGGGTTTTCCTTCCCTAAGTTCTCTTTAATTATAGCGCGTATTTCGGGATTTGTCAAGTATTTTTTCTGGAAAATTTCATTTTTTTTCTTATTATTTCAGATGAAAAAGGGGAGCCGCTTAATCAAGCGGCTCCTCGCGTTCTACGATCCATTCAGAGGGATCATATCCGGCTCTCATCATAGCTCTGTAGGAATCGTAGTCAGTGGTGGTAATGGAATCATAAGTGCCATCGTAGGTATTGTAAATTACAAGTTTCATTTTAAAATTCCTTCCTGGTTTTTTAGGGTTGTTCCTTCCCTTAGTTCTCCTTAATTATAACGCATAATCCGAGATTTGTCAATACCTTATTTTCAAAAAATCAAATTATTTTTTATACAGAAAAATGAATTTAATTTTGGGAATAAATATACAATTTAGTGGATGTATAAATATTCAAATATTCATTTATGCAGTATAAATATACAAAATTCGGGCTGCACCCCGAATTACGATGAATATGCTTGTATATGCACTAATTATATATACAAGTATCGCATATGTGCTAATTATGTATGTATATACAAATATTGTATATATACTGATTATACATATACAAGTATTGCATATACACTAATTATGTATATACAAGTATTGCGTATATTCGTTGGTTGTATATACAAGTATTGCATATACACAAGGATATAAAGAGAGGAGGCCCTCAGGCCTCCTCCTTATATGGATCGGTTTCCATGTCGGCTTCATAATCAGCCCATTCGGTAACCTCCTCCATATAGTCGCTAATGATTTCCCAGTAATCAGGTGTTCCCATGTTTCAGCGCCTCCTTTGCTTCGTGAATCGCTTCGCTCAAGACTGTATCCCACATATAGTCAAGGCGTGACCAGTGATCGTTCATGTCGTTCATGAATTTTTGACCCTCCAACCATTCAAGAGGCTTGTCTTTTACGAGTTCGTGCATTGCTTCATAGTTATCCATGATATTTTCTCCTTCCTTTGGAGGAGGCCTTAGGCCTCCTCCTCTTCCTTCTTCCAGTAAATGCGGAATTTGCCGCCATAGCGGTTTTCTAAGTATTTCCGCCGTTCGTAGGCCTCGCGGAAAGTTTCGAAGCGTCCGTAGTAAAGCCAACGGCTTGTACAGAGATAGCCCCAGCGTTCAAGATAGTAGTAACCCATTGTGTTATGTTCTCCTTTCTTTGGAGGAGGAGTCTTACGACTCCTCCATATATGTTACATTGTAGTGGGCAAGGGGCTTAAAGCCCCCAGCTTATAACCTCGTCCCATGACTCAGGGATGACCATCTTGGTTTCGTCCTTGTTTTCGTCGAATAGGATAACTGTGCAATCTACTATATCAGAAATATTCTTCACTTCAATACGAATTGAATGTTTATTGCCGCGGAAGATATGCCAAGCTAATACTGCATGCGGTTCTCCATATCCACTAAGAAAAAAGCTACTATCTATGGCAGTGGGTGAAACATTAAACAATTTGCTAATAGTGGATACGCCTATAAAGTTAGTTACGAGATTGAGGTTGTAAATGGCCTCTTTACGGTCGTTTCTGAAGATAATAAACATTGTATTTTGTTCTCCTTTAATTAATTATATTGTGGTGGAATGGGGGTTTAGCGCCCCCATTCCTCCGTAGGAATCATTACAGTCTCGATGAAATCGTCCCATTTTTGGGTAAGATTGACAATGGAATCAATCAAATCATCCGTTGCCCATTGAATTTCTTGAGCTTGCTTTTCTTCCCTGATTTTTGCCCGAAGCACTTCGATGGGGACGGTTTCATCATCCTCCATAGAATCTAATTCGTTACAAACAGTTTCATAGCGGGCCTGCGCCTGCTTGCTATACTTAGCGAGGAATTCTTTGGGATCGCTATTGTGCAGGGCCTTCATGATAATTTCAGAAACTGCCCCATTGATAACATCCCTTTTGAGAGATTCAGCCTGACGATTTTGTGAATTAAACATTGTTATTTCCTCCTTAGAAATAATTGAAAATGTGTTTGACTTGTGCTTTTTGATATTCACTTTTCAAGATTCAAGGCAATGGATTTTTGACTTTCCTTTATTGCTAAGAGAAATTTGACCGCCCAGGAAAGAACCATTTTTGTTGCCGTTCACTGTTTACATTGTGATTATAGCACGGATTTTACAGAATGCAAGCACAAATTCAGCATTTTTCAACTGTTCTACCTTTTGCACAAAATCAGGGGATCTACAGGGGCCGGTTTTGTGCAAAATGCCCAGGCGGTCAAAAAATGCCGGAAAAGCATAAAGTATTTTTTTCAAGATACAATGGGGGGTAATATTGTGGGAAAATCTGCTTTTCAAGATACGAAACTCGTTTCCCCTAGTCCATACTCCCACCAAAAATTCAAATAAATCGAAACCACGATTTTCTCAAACTCCTCTCTTACCCCTTCCCATATTCTGGGAAATTATTTTTTAAGTACCTCAGGTATCTCTACCCCTAACTCTCTAAGCACCTCTCTCGCAATTTCGTATCTCTCATTGTCCGACCGGTTTACCACTGCGCGCATTTCTATCTTATCACCATTTACCGCCAATTCAACTTCATCACCTTCCAAAAGCCCTAACTATAAACGCATACCTTTGGGAATTACTATTCTTCCTAAAGTATCAATTTTTCTAATAATAGTATTCATATTTCTATTCTCCTTTTTTAATCTTTTTTCTTTATTATACTAAAAAAATTCCATTTTGTCAACTAGTGGGCAAAATTTGACAATTGAAAAATTTTTTGTTACAATATATTTAGAAACTGGAGGTGGATTTTATTCTACGATTAGATTATACTTTAGAAACTCCAGAAGAAAGAAAAGAATTAGTAAATTCTATATTGGCTGAATTAGAAGAGCTAGACACTTAGCCTTCTGAAGCTTATTTGGAATCTTTAGCTGATTATTTAATTCTTGGTTTAGAAAAGCAAGAAAAACGAATTAAAGGTGAGCGAAAAAATATCCTTACCTCTAATCGTATGGTTACTATAAATAAAAGAGAAATCTCTTTTGAAAATCTTGTCTCCAAATTTGAAAATGGAGAAGATAGTCTTTACCATTTAATAAGAGAAGATAAAAATATAATTTTTCAACCTAAAATATCAATTACTAAAAAAGATTTAGAAGAAATACCAGAATTACGACAATTAAGAGATGCTATTGAACTATGGGAAAAAAGACTAAAAAATTTGACCGGACGCGCGGCATATATAGCTAAGCGCACTATTATAGATTTGCGCAAAGATTAGTATATAATAAAAGCTGCATATTAGCGTCCAATAGTATGTACTAAACTGACTCATTCTGCTTATTCTTTACCAATAGAAGAAAAATTTGAGGGTATTGGTTCCGACCAATACCCTATTTTTTCTGGAGTTTCATTAACTGATCCTAAAGTGTGCGGAGCTATTTTGCGCAATTACTCTCATTTGCGCCAAGATTCATGGGGTAATTTTAATAGCGACATTTGGTATTTATTAGAAGATTTTGATCGTGTAGCTACTGCGGCTATGCGCGAACGCCCTATTTACGAGCGCATAATCGAATGTAAAGTAGATGGCGTATCTAATGCGCAAATTAAAAAAATATTACAAGAAGAATTTAATGTTACTTATGACGATGTTTATATTTCTAATGTTTGGTGTCAAAAAATACCAGAATTAATAGCATCAGCAGCTTTAGACGAATGGCTTTAGTGGTATTATACTCATGTTAAACAAGGTACATTTAAAACATGTAATGGTTGCGGAAAAATAAAACTGCGTCATCCTAAATATTTTACTCGTAATAATGCTGCGAAAGATGGACTTTATAGCTTGTGTAAAGAATGTCGTAGTAAACGAAATAAAATTAGAAGAGAGGCAGATTGAAAATGGCTAATTTTTATTGCGAAAAATGTAATAAAACAATGAGCGAAAAAGAATTTTATAGCTCTAATAATTTAGAAAAATATCCAGAAGGTAAATTACATCAATGTAAAAAATGTATTTCTATGCATGTTGATAATTGGGATCCAGATACTTATTTATGGATATTACAAGAGTGTGATGTTCCATATGTTCCAACAGTATGGAATAAATTAATGAGTAGTTATGCGAAAGATAAGTCTAAAGTAAGCGGTATGACGATACTAGGTCGATATCTTTCAGCAATGAAACTTAAACAATGGAAAGAATATCGTTGGAAAGATACACAATTTATTTAGGATTTGGCGGATAAAGAGATTAAAGAAACCATGAAGCGCCAAGGATATAGCGCCAGTGAAATTACAGAGGCTATACAAAAAGATAAAATTGTTATTCCTGAGGGAGAATTGGCAATACCAGTTTATGAGGATAAAGAGGCGCCAGCTCCCGTCGCTTATGAGCCTAATGCGGATATTGATATGCCAACAATTGATTTAACGGAAGAAGATAAGCGTTATCTTTTGCTGAAATGGGGCAAAAGCTATAAACCAGAAGAATGGATTTAGCTTGAAAAATTATATAATGAAATGATGAATTCATATGATATTCAATCTGCGGGCCATATTGACATTTTGCGCAAAGTCTGCAAAACTTCGTTGAAAACTGACTAGTTACTTGATATAGGAGATGTAGAAGGCGCTTAGAAGATGTCAAAAACTTATGATATGCTAATGAAGTCCGGCAATTTTACCGCAGTTCAAAATAAAAGTGCGCAAGGTGAATTTGTTGACTCTATTGGCGAAATTGTGGCTTTATGCGAAAAAGAGGGTTTTATTCCTAGATATTATACAACATCTCCGCAAGATCAAGTAGATTTTACTTTGCGCGATATGCAACGCTATACTTATTAGTTAGTTACAGAAGAAATGCATTTAGGCGATTTAATAGAGTAGGCCATAAAAAATAACTCTAAAGAAGATGATCGCAAAGATGAAGACTTAGAGTTAGATGAAGATGGCGACATTGAGAATATTGAACGTTCTCTTAAAGATGAAGATTTTGTAGAGTATAATGAATTCTTAGAAGAAGAGAGTGAAAAGGATACATCTTACTTAGAATCTGTAATTTAGGAGGATGAGGAATAATGGCGTTAAAGGATTTATTACAGGAACAAAATACTAATATATCCACCAATTTAAAAGATTTATTACAAGGCCAAGGCGTTACAGTAAAAATTGGTATTTCTGAAGAAAGATTGCGCGCCATACTACCGGCTATGCGCAATTACATTTCCTTTTGGCGTGAATATCCTGATCTTTTTGTTGATTTTTTAGTAAGAGGTTCTAGAACTGAAGCTAAAGAAGGAGAATTTAAATTCTATTTTTATTAGCGCATTTTCCTGCGGGCAGTAACGCGATATTAGTATGTTTATGCGGTCTATCCCCGAGCGTTTTCAAAATCGTTTCTGACCGTTATGGCATTGATGTGCCGTTGTGTATTATACCCACGATGCAAGTTATTCGTGACATCGGGCGGCAAAGAGCAAGCAGCTAGTATCTTATCTTCAAAAGTGCAAGAAATCTGTACACTTATTCCCGCATTTGCAAGAGAAATTGATTGGCGGCGAGGCAAAACACAAGAAAGTAAAGATCATTGTAAATATATTTTTAAAAATGGTTCTGAATTAGATAACCTTGCGGCGCGCGAGAGCTCCAGAGGACAGCGTCGACATGGCGGTGTTGTTGAAGAGTGCGTGGGTGTTGATGATAAAATTTTGCGCGAAGTTATTATTCCTACTATGGCGGTTAGTCGTCGAGCGCTCGATGGTACGGTTCATAAAGAAGAACCACTAAATAAGAGCCAAGTCTTTATAACAACAGCCGGTTATAAAAATACATTCCCCTATGATAGATTAATTGGTTTCTTAGTACGAATGTTAATGCAACCAGAAAGATGTATGGTACTTGGTGGAACATGGCGATTACCGGTGAAAGTCGGTCTTCAAGATTCTACATTCATTCAAGACATGAAGGATGAGGGTGAACATATGTTAGTGCCCTATAAAACTTTACCTGTGTTCTCGCAGGGGTCTGCTTATAAAATAGCAGGCTAACGGGGAACCCTAAACAGTAATGCATGGGAATCCCGTGGGAAACTATTTAAATACTTAATAATGGAGAATAATATGAAAGGTATCTATAAATTTACAAATAAAATTAATGGAAAAATATATATAGGTTAGTCTTTAGATTTAAGAAGAAGATATATAAGTCATAAGAATAATTATAAAAATCCAAATTCTTAGGCATATAAAAATGCTTTTTATGCTGCATTGAGAAAATATGGATTTGAAAATTTTGATTATGAAATAATAGCTTAGTCAGAAAATTTTGATAAAGATTAGTTAAATGAATTAGAAAAATATTATATAGATAAATATAAAAGCTATGAAAATGGATATAATATGAATCCGGGTGGCAATAATACTGGGGGAAATTATAAAATTTCACCTGATATTATACTTGCGATAAAAGAAGATCTAAAAAATAATTTATCTTTATCATTATCAGACATTTAGTGCAAATATAATATTTCTACAAATAGCATTATTTCTAATATAAATGCTGGGAATAGTTATAATGAGATAGGTCAATACAATTATCCAATAAGAGCAAAAGATTAGATGATAATTACCTAGTAGGGTGAAAATAACGGTAAAGCTATTTTTTCCAATCAAGAAATCTTAACAATAAGAAAAGATTTTTAGAATTGTACTTTACCAGAATTATTTGAAAAATATAAAAATAGAATATCTTTCTCAGGCTTAAAGAAAATAGTATATGGAGTGCATTATACACATTTACCTATATATAAAAAGAAAGAAAAAAAGTGGTATTTAAATGGAACCTGTATCGACTATCCTCGTGAAGAGGAGTAGGGAAATTAGTGAGAAATTTCTCGAAAAGGTTTTCTCTTTTTTAAGAGTAAGAGATAGTCAGTACCAATAGAAATATTGGAATTATACGACATTCAATGAAGCATCGTTCGCCAGAGAATTTGAATCTGCTTGGACTGGAGATGTAGAAAGTGCTTTCTTTGGTTCGGATGCTTTTGAGCGAAATAGAGTTCTTAATTAGCCAGAAAAAGAATGTTCTGGTAGAACAAGTAAATAGCAATATTACATTCTTTCTGTAGACGTAGGTCGTAAAGGTGATAATACTGTTATTTGTGTATTTAAGGTAAGCCCATAGCCGCAAGGAGCAGCAATAAAATCTTTAGTTTATATTTATAGTTTTACTGCTGAACATTTTGAAGATCAAGCTATATTAATAAAGAAATTATTTTATAAATATAAAGCCCGCAGAGTGGTTATTGATGGTAATGGTATTGGCGGTGGTTTAGTTGATTATTTAGTCAAACCGCAAATTAATCCAAATACAAAAGAAACTTATCCTGACTTTGGGGTTTATGGTGGGTCTTACGAAGGTGCGGCGGCAGAATATAAAAAATATAGAACTAATATATGCGAATAGGATGCTTTATATATTATAAAGGCTAGCGCGCCAATTAATACAGAAGCTCATACTACGCTTCAAGCTCAAATGGGCTCTGGGAAAATAAAATTCTTAATTGATGATAGGACTGCCAAAGCTAAAATGCTAGCTACTAAAGTAGGCTAGAGTATGACAGATAAACAAAGAGCAGAATATTTAAATCCTTTTGTTTTAACTTCTATCTTAAAAGAAGAGTTAATGAATTTACGCGAAGAAAACGAAGGTATTAATATTATTTTAAAACAAGCAAATAAAAATATCAAAAAGGATAAAGTATCTGCTTTGGAATATGGTATATATTATATAGTGAAAGAAGAAGAAGGGAAAAAGCGCAGAAAGAAGTTTAATGCGAAAGATTGGAATTTCTTTAACTGACAGCTTTTGGACTAATCTAAATTTTTATATTATATCATTTTTACTTTATAAAGAGAGGTGAAGTTTATGTTAGCTTCTCGTGGTGAAATAAAAATTCATGAGATATTAGAAGAAGCTGGTTTAAATTTTGTTGAAGAATATAGTTTTGCAGGATTAAATAGTCCTAATGGGCGTCCATTGCGCTTTGATTTTGCAGTTTTTGATGATGATGGCAATTTAGATTTTTTAATTGAATATCAAGGAAAACAACATTATGAAGCTAGCTCTAAATTTGGCGGTAAAAAAGGTCTTTATCAATAGTAGTTTAATGATAATAAAAAAAGAAGATTTTGCGCTTTGCATGATATTAAATTATTAGAAGTTCCTTATACCGAAGAAAATCTTATCTCTTATGATTATATTATGAATAAAGCAGGATATTGTTAAAGAGGTAGGTGAAAAAAAATTATGGAAGATAGACAAAAAGAAATCCATGATAAAGGATTTGATATGGGTAGAGCTATTACTGACTATGGACGCATAAAAGTTACTAATAAATATATAGAAAATGCAACTTTAGCTATGGATACTTTATATACACCAACAAGGACTGCGAGATATTTAAAGTCAGATGTATTAAAGGCATTAGCTGAAGGCGATATACCCACTTTGCGCAAAATGTCAAATTATTTTTATAATACTAGTGGTTTATATCGTAATATGTGTCATTATTATGCTTTTATGTATAGATATGATTGGTATGTAGGGGCAGAAATTTTAGATAAAAATATTAATAGTGAAAAAGTAGAAAAAGACTTTTTTAAATTATTAGGATTTTTAGATGACTCTGAAATAAAGCGTTTATGTGGTGAAATAGCTTTAAAAGTAATTAGAGAAGGTGCTTATTATGCTTATATTGTACCTAGTGCAGATAAGTTAATATTGTAGGAACTACCAGCTAATTATTGTAGAACACGTTATAGTTCTAATGGAATAGATCTTGTTGAATTTAACTTAAGATATTTTGATACAGCTTTTCCTACTTATGAATATCGTATGCGAGTTCTAAAAATGTTTCCTGTTGAATTTTATAAAGCATATAAACTTTATAAAGAAAATAAATTAAAAGATCCTCCATATTATATTAATGATGGTTGGTATCCTTTAAGTTTAGGAAGTACGATTCGTTTTTCTATGTATAATAATATAGAGATTCCATTTTTTGCTAATGTTATTCCCGCCATTATGGATTTAGACGCGGCTCAAGGGTTAGATCGTTAGAAGCAAATGCAAAAATTATTAAAAATTCTTATTCAAAAATTACCACTAGATAAGAATGATGATTTAGTTTTTGATGTGGAAGAAGCTAGAGATATACATAAAAATGCTGTTGAAATGATGCGGAATGCTATTGGTGTTGATGTTTTAACTACTTTTGCTGATGTTAAAGTTGAAGATATGGCCGACAGTAATACTGCCACTACCACTGATGATTTAAAAAAGGTAGAGCGTACCGTATATAATGGTTTTGGTACTTCATAGAATATCTTTAATGCAGAAGGTAATTTAGCATTAACTAATTCTATATTGCAAGATGAATCAACTATTAGAAATTTATTGCTATAGTTCAATGCGTTTTTTACAAGAGTAACAAGTGCTTTTTCAGCGAATAAGAAAAAGTACAATTTTAAATTTTATATGTTAGAAACTACTTAGTATAATTATAGAGAATTATCTAAGATGTATAAAGAATAGGCTACTACTGGTAACTCTAAACTTTTGCCACAGATAGCTCTTGGTTAGTCACAAAGTTTCATTCTTCATAGCGCATATTTTGAAAATGAAATTTTAGATTTACCTTCTCTTATGATTCCACCTATTATGAGTTCTACTCTGAGCGGTAGTGAAATTTTGGCCAGAAAAGATAAAAAGAATTCAACTAAAAATCAAGTTTCTATAGAGAATAATAGTTCTAAAGAAGCAGGTCGCCCAGAAAAACCAGATAGTGAAAAGAGCGACAAGACTTTGGCCAATAGAGAATCATTAAATTAAAGGAGGCTAAAGAATGCCAAGACATGAGAGTGAACCTATTATGGGTTCTATTGAGTTAATTGACATCGCTCCTTATGAACATAGTCCTTTAATCAGTAAATGTACTGTTAAAGTTTGCTATGTATAGGATAGTCCTAATAGAAATAAAAGCATTATTACAAAAGAAACCGGTATTAAAATGGCTCCTTCTTTAAGAGGAGCTATTATAGCTGGTTATTTTAACAAAGAAGAAAATGATTTTGAAGAGCATAACCGCAAACTTCAAGGTTATGAAAATGGAAAATTTATTTTCTCTAGTAATACCCGTCCTTATGGGTTTGTAGATATAAATGCAAAGGTATGGTATCAAGATTTCTTAGATGATGATGGAGAAACTAGAACTTACTTATGTACAGAAGGATGGTTATGGACTAATGCTTATCCAGAAGCAAAAGCTTTAATAGAAGAAGGAAAGGGCTAGTCTATGGAGCTAGATGATAAAACTTTAGATGCTACTTGGGCAAAAGATGAATATGGAAAACCATAGTTTTTTATTATTAATGACGCAGTAGTAGAAAGTTTAGTTATTTTAGGAGAAAAGCATGAGCCTTGTTTTGAAGGTGCAAGCTTTTCTGGTGAAGAGACTCAATTTTCTTTAAATGATGATTTTAAAGAAAGAGTTTTTACTATGCTTACAGAATTAAAAGAATTACTTAAAGAAGGAGGAGAAAAAGTGGAAGAAAATATGACTCCTGAAATTGTTGAAGAAAATCCCGAAGTTGTAGTTGACGAATATAAAAAGAAAGAAACTGAAGACGAAAAGGATAAAGAACAACAAGAAGATACTGATGTAAAAGAAAAAGAAGATTCTTCTGATGATGAGGAAAATAAGAAAAAGAAGAAAGATTATGCTTTAGAATATGCCGCATTACAAGAAGAATATAATACTTTAAAAGAGCAATACGCGCTTCTTGAGGATAACAATAAAAAGCTTGAAAGTGAAGTTGCTTCTTTAAGAACTTTTAAGATGGCTATAGATAGAAAAGCTAAGCAAGATATGATTAATAGCTTTTCTATGCTAACTGACGAAGATAAAGCTGATGTTATTAAAAATATTGATACTTATACCCTTGATGACATTGAAGCAAAATTGTCAGTAATATGTGTGCGGAATAAAAGATTTGATTTCGCTTTAGAAGAAAAACAAGAAGATGTAACTACTTATAATTTAAATGATGGTATCGTTTCTGAACCAGAAGTTCCAGCTTGGATTAGAGCTATCAATGAAGTAGTTGCAGAAAAAGGAATTTAATTTAAAGGAGGAAATAAAATGGCTAAGACTCGTTTAAGTACAAAGGCTACTTATGTAGAGCGCGGTTATGGTCAGGTTGAACCTAATCATCTGAGTGCGCAACGCACTGGTCAGATTTATGCTCAACTTCCTGCTGCTGCTAATATTGATGTTCTTGAGAACGGTCAATTCGTAAAATATGATTATGCTACTGGTGTTGTTGATTTTGTTGGCGCCGGTGAGTGGATGATGGTGTTTAATGAAGTTAAACTTTATAGAGATCATCAAGATTATAATGATTTCGCTATGCTTAAGAGCGATTATATGGCTCGTGTTTATAGCCCAGTTGGTGATTTAACTGGTACTCCTCGTGCCCGCGATTACACTGGTGTTGTAACTCCTGCTGATCCTTATGAGGTTGATTCTACTGATGATCCATTCCATATTACTCAGTGGGAAGTTCCCAAGGCTATGCCTGAAGGAACTAGAATGGTACCTCGTGTATTCAAGACTAATGTTGGTGATATTTATACTACCAATTGCGTGGCTGAAGAAACTCTCGCAGTAAATGATATCCTTGCCCCTGGCGCTGATGGCTATCTGTCCAAGAGCGGAGATACTAATGCTATGAAATGGCAAGTTGTTAAGGTTTATACTTTACCCGACCGTCAGAAGGCTGTAAAGCTTATGCGGATTGCTTAATAGAAAGGAGTGTAGTGAATAATGGCTTTACAATATAATGATCTAGTTTCTTTAATGAATACTATTGCAAGAGCTAATCCTACTGCTCCAGTTGCATATAGTTTCAATGGTACTAATTATTCTTATCAGGATTTAAATGATACTCTGCGGAAAGAGCTTAATGAGTTTGTTGGTGATTATCGCCATTTCCGCGAGCATAAGTATGAAGTATATTCTCTGATTGAACGTGCGGTTGATGATGTTCTTCCTCGCAAAGTTCAAGAGAATTATCAAATGTTTGCTGAGGTTCAGACCGTTCCTCAGGGCGATCGTGTGTTATTCCGTCGTAAGCTTTCTGGTGCCCGCACTCGTGCTAAACAATTCGTAACCCGTGTTGGTATGGCTGGTGTTTATGAGGTTTGGAAGCTTGGTGGAGAAGAGAGCTTTGAAGTTCCTACCAGTGCTATCGGTACTGCTGTTCAAATCCCTCTTGAAGAGTTCTTAGATGGTCGTGTTGATTGGGCCGAAATGCTTTCTATCGTTATGGAAGGTATGGATGAACTGATTTATCATGAAATTGGTGCTGCTCTTCGTGCTTCCATTAATCAGCTTCCTACTAATAATGTTGTTGTTTCTAACGACTTTGATGAAACTGAATTTGACCGCTTACTTTATATTGCAGACGCTTATGGTCCTTCTACCATTTACTGCACTATGGAGTTCGCTGCTAAAATGATTCCTCATGACACTTGGCGTTATACTGAAGCTATGAAAGCTGAGTTATGGCAAAATGGCCGTCTTGCTAATTATAAGGGTCGTAATGTTGTTATCATGCCTAATGGTATTGGAGATGAAACTAATAGCCGTAAGACTGTAGATGCCTCTTGGTGCTGGATTATGCCCGGTGGAAATGCTAAGCCTGTCAAGGTAGTCTTCGAAGGCGATACTTTAACTCGTGAAGAAGAAAATCATGACTGGAGCCGCGATGTTCATATTTATAAGAAAGTCGGTGTAGCCGCTCTTATGACTAATGATATTTGCGTATATCGTGATACTTCTTTAAGTAACATGGATATTACTGCTCTTAACTTAAATGCTGGTATTGATGCCGTTCATACTGACATTGATGTTGTCGATAGCAGTGCTACTGATGAGCCTTAATTAAAAATTTTATAATTAAATAGGGGGAATATTTATTCCCCCTATTTTAGAGAAAAAGGAGATATGATTAAAAATGTTAAATGCTAATACAATGTGTAAAGTAAAAAATCGTAGTAGTGCGAAAGTCGCATATACGGTACAATATAATGGAAATAAAATCCATCAGTCCTATAACCCTGGCGAAGTAAAAAATATTCCTTATGAGGAGCTGCGCCAATTATCTTATCAACACGGCGGCCCTGATTTAATTTATAATTATTTACAAATAGGGAATAATGCAGAAATTCTAAATTCTTTTAACTTACGACCAGAACCTGAATATTTCTTAAATGAGAATCAAATTAAAAATCTGCTATTAAATGGTAGTTTAGATGAATTTTTAGACTGTCTTGATTTTGCTCCTATGGGTGTTATTGATTTAATTAAGAAATATGCGGTAGACCTTCCTTTAAATGACTATAATAAGCGCATAGCAATACAAAAAGTCTTAGGTTTCGATGTAGATGCTGCTATTAAGAATGATAAATTAAGTAAGGAAGATACAAAAACCAATGAGACTCCTACTAGACGCGTAACAGAAAAAAAAGAAGTTGAAGAGGCTTCCGCCACTCCGCAAAGACGCGTTATAAAGAAAAAGGTAGAAGAATAATATTTGAAAGGAGGCTATTAAAAAATGGCAACGCCTTTCACGATTATATACAATAGTTTCTTAGGGAAAGTTACAGATGATATGTATTTAGAAATTACCCCAGAAGAAACTTTAAGAGATTTACAAAAAATTTTATTAGATGCCTTACCGGGCTTTGAATTTCCGCGTTTTAGTCTTTATAATTATACTTTACAATAGAATAGCTATCCTTTGGGGCAAGAGCCCTAGGAGGGCTTTATTGTAAATAAAGATTTAGAGAATAAAATAAGTATTGTTGATACTTCTACATATAATGTTGATTTAACTCCAGAAGAAATTAATATTATAGCAATTTTAATGAAAAATATTTGGATTGAGCGACAATTAAATTCTATTGAAAATACACGAATGAAATACAGTGGAAGTGATTTTAAAATGACTTCTCAAGCTAATCATTTGTCTAAACTTTTGGCTTTGTCTACTGAAGGACGAAGAGATTCAATTCATATGCAAAGACTATATAGACGAAGACGTTTTAATGATGAAGGTTCTTATGAGTCTAATTGGAACGTCTTGCGAGAAGAGAGCGCAATTGA
>Ga0326512_10001533_pt1 | contig 17683 bp, 22 predicted proteins | sample 1_2617_0518_D_FD_203652 | JGI IMG/M metagenome (GOLD analysis project Ga0326512, IMG submission 203652) | Bovine rumen microbial communities from UC Davis, California, United States - 1_2617_0518 | ecosystem: Host-associated > Mammals > Digestive system > Stomach > Rumen | place: USA... | reverse complement strand
CCGTTCTTTTTCGGTTTGAGAGAGAGTTGCGATGAGACGAGCCAAGAAGGTCGAAGATAATTATATATATGCTTATTACCAGAAAATTAAAGATGGATCTATTGTGGTAGGTAAGTGGATTCGGCTTTTATATGAGTATTTGGTGAATGGATTGGAGAAGAAAGATTTTTTTTTCGATCAGAAGAAGGCAAATGCTGTAATTGATTGGGCTGAATCACATTGGTTTCACACCGAAGGCCATCTTGCACCGGGGAATATCACTCTGGAGCTTTGGCAGAAGGCAATGCTGTCAGCAATGTTTGGTGTTGTTGATCAGAATGGGCATCGGCAGTTTCGCGAGGTGCTTCTTGTTGTAGCTAGAAAGAATGGTAAGTCAATCATTGCATCCGGCATCGGTAATTACGTTTTCCGGGTTGACGGTGGGTTTGGTGCAAAGGTGTTCTGTTTAGCTCCGAAGTTGGAGCAGGCTGACATTGTTTATAATAACATCTGGCAGATGATTACGCTGGATCCTGAGTATCAGGAGATGAAAGAGCTTCAGAATGAGCGTGATGAACATAATAAGAAAATTAATGATGATTCGATGCTTCCGAAGCACCGGCAGTCTGATCTTTCTGTGAATGGTACAAACAGCACAGTAAAGAAAATTGCATTTAGCGCAAAGAAGAGCGATGGTTTTAACCCTTCTTTGTGTATATGCGATGAAATTGCTGCTTGGGAAGGTGATAAAGGTCTTAAGCAATATGAAGTAATGAAATCTGGTATGGGGGCCAGAGTTGAACCGATACTTTTATCCTGTACCACTTCCGGCTATGTTAATGATTCCATTTATGATGAGTTAATTAAGCGGTCAACACGTTTTCTTCTTGGTGAGTCGAAAGAGAAAAAGCTGTTGCCGCTTCTTTACATGATTGATGATGTTGAGAAATGGAATGACATTAACGAGCTTCGGAAGAGTAATCCTAATCTTGGTGTATCGATTCCGATTGACTTCATGCTGGAAGAGATTGCGATTGCTGAAGGCAGTCTGAGTAAAAAAGCGGAGTTCATGACCAAGTATTGCTGTATCAAGCAGAACAGCAGTTTGGCATGGCTCCCCTCACAGCTCATTGAAAAAGCGAGTGGCGATCCGCTAAAGCTAGAAGATTTCAGAAATTCTTATTGTGTTGCTGGCATAGACCTTTCACAGACGCGAGATCTGACTGCTTGCACTGCCGTGATTGAAAAAGACGGTGAATTGTATGTGTTTGCCAAGTTCTTTTTGCCTACAGAGCGCATAGATGAAGCATCACAGCGTGATGGCCTTCCGTATAACATCTATATTCAGCGTGGCCTTTTGCAAGCTTCAGGTGATAATTTTGTAGATTACCATGATTGTTTTGACTGGTTCAGGTCGTTGGTTGAGGATTATCAGATTTATCCTCTTGTAACAGGATATGACCGGTATTCAGCGCAATATCTGATTCAGGATATGCAACAGTATGGTTTTGTGATGGATGACGTTTATCAGGGGGAAAATCTTTATGGAGTCATCCAGGAAACGCAAGGTATTCTTGAAGACGGTCATTTTCATTTGGGTGACAATGATCTGATGAAGATACATTTGCTCAATAGCGCAATCAAGATGTCTACAGAGCGAGGCAGAGGAAAGCTTGTCAAGATTAATCCGAATGATCATATAGACGGATGTGCAGCGTTGCTAGATGCAATGTGTGTGCGTCAGAAGTGGTTTGCCGAATATGGTGAACAACTTAAAAATAATTGAGGTGGTTCAATGGGAATGTTTGACTGGCTCTTTGGTAACAGGCCAAAGCCAAAAGAACGATATGCCGAAGCATTCAAGATGTTTAACGGCTATACTCCTGTTTTTCATAACTGGCAAGGGAGCATCTATGAAAGTGATCTGATCAGATCGGCAATCAATGCAAGGGCAACACACATCAGTAAGCTTAAAGTTGAAACTTATGGAGCGGCAAGACCATCACTTCAGACTAAGTTGAAAAATGGGCCGAATGAGTTCCAGACCTGGAGTCAATTCCAATATCGACTTTCAACTTTGCTTGATGTGCATAACACTGCTTTCATCTGTCCTGTTTATGATAAGTACGGTCAGCCGAGCGGCATTTATACTCCGCTTCCTTCCAGATGCGAGATTGTGCAGTATAACGGTGTTCCTTATCTTCGATATGAGTTTGGCAACGGAACAAGGGCGGCTATTGAGCTTGAATATTGCGGAATCATGACCAAGTATCAATATAAGAATGATTTCTTTGGTGAGAGCAATCACGCATTGCAGAACACTCTTGATCTGATTCACATTCAGGATCAGGGAATTCAGGAAGGTGTGAAAAGTGCGGCTTCCTATCGCTTCATGGCGAAGCTGTCCAACTTCGCAAAAGCCGAAGACCTTGCCAAAGAAAGACAGAGGTTCACTGCTGAGAACTTCTCAAAAGATTCACATGGCGGTGGGCTTCTTCTTTTCCCGAATACTTATCAGGATGTGAAACAAGTTGATGTAAAGCCTTGGGTGGTTGATGCGGAACAGAGGAAAGCCATTGAGGCGAATGTGTATAAGTATTACGGAGTCAATGACGATATTCTGACGAATCATTTTAATTCTGAGAACTGGTCAGCTTTCTATGAAGGTGCAATTGAGCCGTTTGCAATCCAGGAATCAGAAGTGCTGAAGAAAATGTTTTTTACGCTCCGTGAGCAGTCGAGCGGCAACGGTGTGACGGTTACAGCCAACCGGCTTCAGTATCTTAGCAACAGGGATAAGTTGAGCGTATCGTCTCAGATGGCTGATCGTGGTCTGATGACAAGAAATGAGATACGTGAGATCTGGAACATGCCTCCGCTGCCTGAACCGCTTGGTTCACAACTTCCGATTCGTGGAGAGTATTACAACGTGGGAGATAGTAAAAATGAAGAAGGAAATCAGAGCGTTTAACTTTGAGGTCAGAGCGGAAGAAAATGAAGCGCATGGGCATTTTCTTTCCGGCCGGCCTATTGTTTTTGGTCAGCGCACAGACCTTGGTTGGTATGATGAAGTTATTGAACATGGTGCGCTTGATACTACGGATCTGAAGGATGTTCGGTTCCTGGTGAATCACAACACCGATATGATCCCGCTTGCCAGAAGCAGAAACAACAATGAAAACAGCACCATGCAGCTAACCGTTGATGATGACGGTATGGGAATTCGTGTTGATTTGGATACCGAGAACAATGCGGATGCAAAAAGCCTTTACTCTGCTGTGAGTCGTGGAGATATTTCCGGGATGTCATTCATGTTCACAGTGGATAAAGATAGCTGGGATGACGTAAACACAGAGCATCCGACAAGGCACATTCGTAGTATTCAGAGTGTGCTTGAGGTTTCTGCTGTGACGTTTCCGGCATACAGTCAAACGTCAATCCAGGCGAGAGGCCTTTCTGAAGCACTGGACAGTGCAAAGGAGTCACTGGATAGTGAACGTGCCAGACTTGCAGGGATTGAACGCAAGAAACAGAAAATCAGAATTTTGATGGAGGTCTGAAACAATGGAACTTAAAGAAATGTCCATTGAACAGCTTGAAGAGCGGAAGGCAGCTATTGTTGCCGAGCTTGATGCTCCTGAAGCTGATCTTGATGCTCTGGAGGCTGAAGCCAGATCCATCAAGGAAGAAATTGAAAGCCGCATGGCTGAAGAGGCCAAAAAGGCCGAAATCCGCAGTGCCGTTGCCGCTGGCGAAGGCGTTGTAACCAAAACATTTGAAAAAGAGGAGAGAAAAACCATGACTCTTGCAGAAGTTCGTGCGCTTCCGGCTTACGCTGAAGCCTATAAAAAGTATGTACTTACCAATGATCCGGCTGAGTGCCGTGCTGTTATCTCCGAAAACGCTCCTGACACCGTGACCGGCTCAGGCCCTGTTCCTGTTCCTGTTATTGTTGATCAGTATGTCCAGACCGCATGGGAGCGTGACGGCATCATGTCTCGCGTTCGCCGCACCTTTGTTCGTGGCAATCTGCGAGTCACCTTTGAGAAAGCTGCTGATCCGGCTGCTGTTCACGAAGAGGGAACCGATCATCCGGCAGAAGAGACTCTTGAGCTTGGCACTGTTGAGCTGATCCCGAAGAACATCAAGAAGTGGATCACGCTCACTGATGAAGCTCTTGCGATGGGTGGAGAGGAATTTCTCCGCTATATCTATGATGAAATCACCTATCAGATCGTTCGCAAGGCTGCGGCTCTTGGCATTGCCGATATCGTGAATGCTCCGGCAGCTCACGGTGCTCATGCAATCGGGATTCCTGTTGTGTCCGCTGCTCCTTCTGTGACCGCTATTCCGGCGGCTGCTGCCAATCTGAGTGATGAAGCAACGAATATTGTAGTTATCATGAACCGCCTGACTGAGGCCACCTTCCTGGCTGCCCAGGTTGCTGGAAACTTCAATGTGGATCCGTATGCTGGTCTGCCTCGCGTTTACACTTCCGCTCTTCCGGCTTATTCCACTGCTACTTCCGGTCAGACCTATGCAATCATCGGCGATCTGCGTGGCCTTCAGTTCAACTTCCCTGAGGGAGACGGCATTGTGCTGAAGTACGATGATCTGAGCCTCGCGGAAGACGATCTTGTTAAGATTGTCGGTCGGCAGTATGCCGCTCACGGTGTGACCGCTCCCGGTCGCTTTGTGAAACTTGCAAAGGCGTAAGCTATGCTGGTGCGCCTTTTAAGGGACGCAAGAATTAATTATAGGGCTGGGGATGTCGTTGAGGTATCTCCAGCTCAGTTTAATTTCTTGATGTCCACAAACAGTGCTGAACTGTATCATCAGGAAACGGCAGTTGCTGAACCGGTAGCGGAAGTGCCTGAGAAGCCGAAGCGGACAAGAAAGAAGGTATAATCATGATCCCGGAAGTAATGCTTAATGCAACCAAGCTTGCTTTGCGTATAACAACAGATGTTTTTGATAGTGAGATTCTTGCACTGCTCCAGGCCGCTCTGTTAGACCTTGGTGTTGCTGGCGTTGTCATTCCGGGGTGCTATGATATGCTTGTGCAGCAAGCTTGCATTACATACGTCAAAATGAACTTTGGTCAGCCGGATGATTATGATCGGTTGAAGAATAGTTATGATGAGCAGAAATCACAGCTTGCTTCTTGTACAGGCTATACGGATTGGCTGGTGAGCTAATGGATAGATCTACACCAATCATGCTGCTTTCGACCACTAAAGCACAAGATGCGTATGGCGTTTGGGTGGAGAGTCCGACAAGCCGCATGGTATTTTGCCAGGTTGATTCTGTCACCAGAGCGGAGTTTTTTGACGGTGGTCGGAATGGGCTGAATCCTGAATACAGAATGACGATGTTCTTCGGCGATTACAACGGAGAAAAGTTGTTGTCTTACAATGGTCAGACCTATTCTGTGTACAGAACCTACCAAGGCAAAAATGATACTATAGAGCTATATGTTGAACGAAAGGGTGGTACTAATGGCAAAGGTCAATAGTAGCACCTTTAATTTTGCCGAAATCACAAAGCACATCTTGGATAACTACAACAATGATGTGTTTTATGAGGTGTCTGAGGCAATCGATGAAGTCTCAAAAGAGGCTGTGACGAGGCTTAAAAAAGAGAGTCGTGCTGAATTCGGCAAAGGCGAATATGCAAAAGGCTGGGCAAGGAAGATGGAAAAAGGTCGGTTGAGAGTGACGGCAATTGTCTACGGCAAAAAGCCAACTTATCAACTGGCTCATTTGTTGGAGAAGGGGCATGTCACACGGAATGGAACCGGCAGAACGTATCGGCCGACACCGGCACATCCGCATATTCAACAGGTATCTGACTGGGCACAGGATGAGGCTCTTGATAGAGCAATATCGAAACTGGAGAAGAGAATATGACATATAAAGAAGTTTCCGAGATGATCAGCGGAATCGGTTTGCCGTATGCTTATTATCAGTTCCCGGATAATACGGAGCTTCAACCTCCTTTTATTTGTTTCCTGTTTTCGGATGATAACGATTTTCTTGCCGACAACACAAATTACCAGCTGATCAGAACGCTGATAGTTGAGCTATATACTGATAACAAAGATTTTGCGCTTGAGCAAACAGTTGAAGATGCACTCAGCAGCAGCGGTCTTGTGTATTCCAGAGATGAAACATACATCGATTCCGAGAAAATGAACATGGTCACATATACGACAGAAATATTAATCACAAAGGAGAATGACAATGCCTAATAAAGTCAAGTATGGTCTTTCCAACTGCTATTATGCGGTGCTTGATGAAGAGCAAGACACCTATGGGACTCCTGTTGCTATCCCCGGTGCTGTGAACCTGTCTTTGGATCAGGAAGGCGAGACCAACAACTTCCGCGCTGACAACATGGATTATTATGTCAGCATTTCTAACAATGGCTATTCCGGCGATCTGGAAATCGCACTGATCCCTGATTCTTTCATGACCGATGTCATGGGTGAAGTTAAGGAGCAGACCTCTGGACTTCAGTATGAGCTTGGTGATGCCAAGCCGAAAGCGTTTGCGTTCCTGTTTCAGTTTGAGGGGGACGTTCACGCTGTGCGCCATGTCCTCTACAATTGCAAGGCAACAAGACCCACTCTTGCCAGCCAGACAACCGAGCAGACGATTGAACCTGTCACCGAAACCATCAATTTGACTGCTATTGCAAAGATGATGACGGTCGGCGGTGTTCAGAAGCCTGTTGTCAAGGCAAAAGCCGAACAGGGTGCGACTGCCTATGAGAATTTCTTCTCTGCGGTTGTAAAGCCGTCTGCGACCTGATATGGAAAAAGTCGTAAAGATAGACGGTAAAGAATACAAGCTGAAAGCAACCGGTTCGACTCCGAGGGTGTATAGAAGCCTGTTCAAGAGTGATGTGTTTGCTGATATTCAGAGAGCCGTCACACCGACAGGTGATCTTGTTGGAATCGATGTTTTTGAAAACCTTGCATACTGCACGGCTCTTCAGGGCGGTTCGATCTCAACCGGGACGAGCATTGAGGACTGGCTTGATTCTTTCGAGTCACCGACTGCCATCATTGAAGTTGCTCCTGATTTGATGGAGATGTGGGCGGATGAAACCGACACTATGAGTGTTGGAAAAAAAGAATAAGACCGACAGACCGAGATATGAACACAGCGTTATTTTTATTGCGTTGTGTTCAGCTCGGTCTGTCAATTTATGATCTTGAGCTTCTGGAGATCGGGGTCATATTCGATATGTTTACGGAAGCGGCGAACGATGATTGGAACGGCTGGTGCCAGAAAGCGACACAAGCCGATTTTGATAAATTTTAAGGTGGTGAATGACCGTGGCAAGCAGAATCGCTGGTATTACCATTGAGATTGGCGGCGATACCACAAAGCTACAGTCTGCGCTGAAAGGCGTAAACTCCACAATAAAAAACACGCAGAGCCAGCTCAAAGATGTTGATAAACTGCTGAAGCTCGACCCGACAAATACGGAACTTCTCAGGCAGAAGCAGAAACTTCTTGCGGATCAGGTCAAGGCTACAAAGGAAAAGCTCGATGCTTTGAAGAACGCACAAAAGCAGATGGATGCTCAAGGAGTTGATAAAAACTCCGAAGCATACATGGCTTTACAGCGTGAGATTATAGCGACAACTAATGACCTGAAAAATGCTGAAAGTGCCGCAAAGAATTTCAACGCATCGTTGGCAAAGGTTTCTGCTGTCGCATCAAAGGTATCTGAAACAACTGCAAAAGCGGCTCAGAAGACAAAAGCATTGTCAACCGCCGCCGCTGGTGCGCTTGCTGGGATTGCCGGTATGGCTTATAAGGCCGCTACGCTTTCCGATGATCTCAACACAATGGCGAAGCAAAGCGGATTTACTACCGCTGAATTGCAAAAAATGCAGTATGCTGCCGACCGTATTGATGTGTCGATGGAGACTATTGTTGGCGCGGCTCAGAAGATGACCAACAAGCTTAGAACGAGTGAAGAAACGTTCAATGATCTTGGAATCGCAACCAGAGACATGAATGGGAACTTCCGTTCAACATCTGACATCTTCAACGATACTATCAAGTATCTGTCTTCAATTGAGAATGAGACAGAACGTGATGCGGTTGCGATGGAAATCTTCGGAAAGTCCGCAAATGAGCTTGCCGGTATTATTGACGATGGCGGTGCAGCTCTTGCCGAGTTTGGAGCAGAGGCTGAGAATGCCGGATTAATTCTTGATCAGGAAACGCTTGATGGCTTGAATGCGGTAAACGATCAGATTGACAAGCTGAAAGCACAAGGCATGGCAACGCTGGCGAAAGCTGGAGCATCTGCGCTTGAGGCGTTGACTCCTGTTATTGAAAAGGTTGCCGGTGCTGTTGAGAAAGTGCTGAACTTCATTGCTCAGTTGAATCCAGAGCAGATGCAGTTGATTATTACGATCTTGGCTATTGTAGCGGCTATTTCGCCGCTCCTGTCTCTTATCAGCAAATTATCAACGGCAATAAGTTTGATTGCATCTCCTGTCGGTCTTGTGATCTTGGCAATACTGGCTCTTGTTGCGGCTGGTGTATTGCTTTACAAGAACTGGGATACGATCAAGGAAAAAGCTGTTGCGTTCTGGAACGGTATCAAGGAAGGTTTTGAGCGAACAAAAGAGGATGCTGTCAGGTCGTTTGAGCAGATGAAAGAAGGCATTGCCAACGCTTGGAACGGTATCAAAGAAACCGCTTCAAACACTTGGAATGATATCAAAGAAGCGATCACGACACCAATCAGGTCAGCATTTGATACAATCAGCAATTTGATTGACAGTATCAAGAGGCTGTTTTCCGGGGAGATCAGTTTCCCACACATCAAAATGCCGCACTTTCATGTGAACTGGCGTGACCTTGGTATTGTTTCGATTCCTGACATTTCGGTTGAGTGGTACAAAAAAGCCTATGAGCAACCGTATATGTTTAGCCAGCCTACTGTTGTAGGAAATCGTGGTTTCGGTGACGGCAACGGTGCGGAAATGGTCTATGGTAGAGACAATCTGATGCGAGACATCAAAGAAGCGTTTGCTTCTTCTCAGTCTGACCAGCCGATCATGATAACGGTGCAGTCTGTATTAGACGGCAGAATCATCGGTCAGTCTGTATCACGGTATCAGCGTGGCACAGCAAGAGCTATGGGGGTGTAATCGATGCTGGATTATACATTGACGATAAACGGTATTGATTTCACCTCTATGGTCGAGCGCGACAGCTATAAAACAAGCAAGATCCCGGTCTACAGTGAATCCATCATGACAATGGACGGAGTTACGCATGTTGCGTTGATCCGAAACAAGGGTGAAATCAGTTTTGACCTGAATCCGCAGAATGCCACAAAAACGTCTGTGGCTTGTGTTGCGCTTTTGACCATGCCTTGCGTTGTGAGGTATTTCGACTTGCAAATACAGGCTTATGTCAACGCAACAATGGTGATTGACCAGCAGACGGCACAATATCTCAGCCGGTGCCTTTATAAGGGAGAAAGATGGAATCAGATGGAATCTATCACTCTTACTGAACTGTGAGGTGATCGGATGCAAACGACATCAGCACTATACAAGCAGATTGTTTCGGGGCGACATTGGTTCAATACAAAGATCACCATTGCCGGGAATACTCTTCTTGAAACGCAGATCAAAGAGATAGAAACAGAAAGACCTGGAATCAATGCGGAAATTCCGTCAGTCGGTGGAGCATTGAGCGCAACACTCCAGATGACGGTGATTAATCCGAGCTTTACGATACCGACCAGAGCAGAGATTGTAGTGTACTATCGAGCTTGTAATGAGACTCAGACGAGCGAGTGGTTGAAGTACGGTACGTTCTATGTCGATACCAGAGAAACGAGTGCAAATTACAACGCAGTTCAGACTGTTTCTATAACTGCATTCGACAGCATGATCAAGACCGAAGCGGATTATCCAGATACCAATCACAACTGGCCTTATCTGGATAAGAATGTGGTGGCAGAGATTGCATCGGCTATTGGCGTGAGTGTTGACAGCAGAACCAATGGCAATCTGACTGCCGGTTATATGGTTGACATGCCAGTTGGATATGTGATGCGTGAGGTGCTTGAGCATATTGCGGCTGCGAACTGCGGAAACTTTGTCATCACAGCCGAGAATAAACTGCTGTTTGTGCCTCTGATCGGTCTTGATCCAGAGGAGAATGTGGTTGGGAATTATCTCACGCCAGAGGGAAGCACGGATGCTCTCCAATTCGGAAATGAGGGGTGGTATATCCTTGTCTAACGTTAATATAGGGACGAAGATGCGCACCCTCGACGTAGGCCAGAAGCAAGCGGCGTACACTGGCGTGATTGTACATGCTGGGCAGACCGAGGACGGACAGAGCATTGATTATTCTGTCGGCAATGATACGGGGTCGGTGCTGGAAGTCACAGTGCCGAATGGGACGCTTGCACTTGCCTATATGTTGCTCGACAAGCTGAAGCTCAGAGGATTCCGTTATCAACCGTTTGAAGCGGATGGGGCTATCGCTGATCCTGCTATCGAGATCGGGGACAACATCACAGCGAACAATGTGCCGAGTATCGTGATGGGCATTCAGACAAACCACTCACGACTGATGGCGTCCACGCTGAAGGCTCCGAACGACGAAGAGGTTAACCATGAGTGGAAGTATGAGCCGAGGTCTGAGCGGCAGTTCAAACGGGAAAGCGCATACACCCGAAGCAGACTGACCATCAACGAGACTGAGATCAGCGCAGAGGTTGTCCGCGCCACGGATGCTGAGAATGTTCTGTCCGGGAGAATCACAGTTGCTTCCGATGCGATCACAGCAGAAGTCATACGAGCAACTGCCGCAGAGGGAACGCTGAGAAGCAGTATTCAGATTAATGCAGAGTCGATCAGTTCCGAAGTTACAAGAGCAACTAATGCGGAAGGATCGCTGTCTACACGAATCACTCAGAATGCGACGGACATCACGGCAAAGGTGAGTAAAACAGGAGGCAGCAGCAGTTCTTTCGCTTGGACATTGACGGATTCTTCATGGACGCTGACATCAAACGGAACAGATGTTTTCAAGGTTACAAGCGGTGGAGCGGAAGTCAAGGGCAAGATCACAGCAACCAGTGGATATATCGGCAACGGTTCATCTGGTTTTGAGATTGGGAACACTTACATCCGAAACGGCATGACGAGCCTCGATGATATTACGCATGACGGTGTGTATATTGGCACGGACGGTATTGCGCTTGGAAAAGGAAAATTCAAGGCAACATCAAATGGAGTTATCACAGCAACAAGTGGGACTATCGGAGGATTTACATTCGGCCAGAACTCTCTATCAAAATCTACTCCGGACGTATCAACAGTTGGACAAAGCCAGTATCAGATGATGCTGCAAGCTCCATCGACGGCAAGTACAAGCAACGCCGCAATTGTCATCCGGCACAGGGACTATACCGGAAGCGGATATGGGGACTGGGTGAATGATTTCTATGTGACTTATGGCGGGAGGCTGACTGCAAATACAGGTGTATTTAAGGGTGATGTCTACGCTGGGAGCATCAAGCATGGCGGCGATTACGGCACGTTAAGCGGCAGCGGACTGACTGATGGGTCTATTGTGAGCGAAAAGTATGGCCTGAATTCCATCGGTAACGGGAACATGATCGCAAATACACTGAATACAGGAAGTATGGTGTCCAGTATTGGCACAAGTCTTGGATATGCAAACTTCTCCAACGCAGTGTTTAACAATACCGATGTTGCGGATTATGTGACGGCTAAATACTTTTTTATTCAAAGAGGCACTGTCCCTTACAGCATGTCCCTACATACACATAAGTTTTACGTCAGAGACGGGTATATCTACATGTCTTCAAACGGTGGAGAAGACGATTCCGTGGACTGGACTGGCGGTGAGCAGGGTTTTAATATAGCCGACACTCAATATTACAAAGACGCAGTTGCAAGCGCAAGGAGTGCCGGCTACGACGAAGGATATGCGCAAGGCAAGATAGACGGAGTTATAGAACTTAACAGAATCACGAGCATTTATGTAACGGCAGTATTTTCAGACAGCGTAGGACTCAGAGCATACCACTCACAAGGTGATTATTCTTACGCAAGACTTTATCCGGGTGATTACTGGGATGGTTATGATTCATAAAGGGGGCTTTATTTATGACAGTTAAAACCGCAACAGGCAAAGAGCTTAACCCTGAGATTGTGGTTGGAATTCCAGAACCGCCGAGACTGTATCTGCATTTCAGCAGTGATACGCCAATGTATGAAATCGGAGCGATCCTGCTGAATCAGGAAGAACTCCCATTGGAGGGATATGAGGAATACACTCATGTGCAATCCATATCACAAATGCCAAACGTTGTAGTCGCGCTCAAACCGTAAGGAGGACAACACAGATGATGATTTGCAAGATTACACAGCATGATGTCGCATTAATGCTTCAGACGCTCAATAGGGTGTCTATTACGCCCGGAATTGACAACGCAGATATGTATGCCGGTATCGGGCTGATGCTGAGAAATGCTATTGATAACGCTGTCGAAGAGACAGAGGAAGAAGGGCCTGACGATGGCAGAACTGACAGGGAAAGCGATATCTGAACTACCGGAAGCACAGACGGTGCAAGATGCTGACTTGATTGCAGTGAGTCGTAACGCATCGTCTGTGAAAATGAAGCTCGGAACGCTCCTTGGGAATCTACTGAAAAAAACAGGTGCTACGATGACCGGGGAGCTGAACTTGCAGAGTACCAGTAACACAATCGGGACAAGGCCTGCAAGTACTGTATCAGACAGACGGATATATTTCAGGGATTTAGCAGGAACGATATTTGTAAAACTGCAAAGCCTGCTTTATAGCGATGGAAGAATAGGTATGCAGCTTGGAGTGCAAAGAACCGTATCTGATAATTTGGTGGAAAACCAGATATCGTTGTCAATTGATGAGGGCGGAAACAGAGGAGTTTCGGTCTCGGAAGCATCAAAATGGCGTTATGCTCTCGGTATCGGGTCAAGCGGCAACCTCCCCATTCCGATAAGTCAAGGTGGAACAAACTCAACAGGTGTTTCGACAACATCTACTATTTCAAGTATTGCAACAGCGGAAAGCGGATTTACGATCAATAACGCAGTATTCTCTCAGTGGGGCAAACTTGCCATGCTCAGACTGGAAGTCACGAACACAAATGAACTGGCATTACATACCAACCTCGCGGTTGCAACGCTTGTCGGTGGAAAGCAACCTGCACAGAATGCCAGTGGAGGCTCCATTAACGTCACAGTCTTGCACGCAATGATATCTGTGGACAGCAGTGTACGTATTGTCACGAATACGGCTGTTGCAGCAGGCACACGCATTTATTTGTTTTTTACTTATTTGCTACCATAAGGAGGATCAATCATGGAAAAGTATTTTCTGGTACAGATCAAGCGGACTAATGGCGTATATGAGAAAGGCGTGGTCGTGAAGGACACGCTGGACGACGCGCGGCAGAGCTATCATGCCTATCTTGGCGCGTATGGCTACAAAAAGGATGCCAATACCGATTATGTGGCCTGTTACATTTTTGGTGACAACGGAGCCAACTACGACATGATGATCGATGACCGCAGACCGGTAAGCACGGAAGGAAAGTGATCTTACATGGTAGTGCTAAACGTTACGGTTAATAACTGCACACCACAGACCATCGTCATAGGCCGAAGAGGGACGTATGATACGCTCCAGATTGCGTTTGATCTGAGCTATCTTGTCGAGTCCTACGGCAATGGTGTTGCGGTGCTTGCGGTCAAGCGATCTCAGGATGAATCCGCATATCCAGCGGTTGTAACGCAAGGAGATAACACACTCACATGGACAGTCTCCGAGACTGACACCTATTATGTCGGTGCTGGCGAAGCACAGCTTATGTGGTATGTTGACGGTGGTCTTGCCAAGACTATCATCTATCCGATGGTTGTGATGAAGGATATTCTTGCGACCTCTGAGGAAGCTCCTGATGCTTACCAGACATGGGTGGATGCTTTGATTGCCGAAGGTGCTGAGACGCTCCGGAACGCACAGGATGCCGCACAGAGCGCATCTGATGCGGAGAGTGCTAAAGATGATGCGGTAACGGCAAAGGAAGCCGCAGAAGAAGCACAGGAAAAAGCTGAGATTGCCGTATCGCATTATCCTGTTATCATTAATGGCTATTGGAACGTTTGGAGCGTTGAAGCTCAGACCTATGTCAGCACCGGAATCCAGGCTGAAGGCGAAGACGGTTATTCTCCAGAAATCACGATCACTTTCATTGAGGGTGGTCACCGCGTAACGATCACTGACAAGGATCATCCGCAAGGGCAGTCTTTTGATGTGATGGACGGCCAGAGCGGAAGCACGGGAGACTACACCGACCTCACCAACAAACCGCAGATCAACGGTCACACTCTGACAGGCGATCAGACAGCGGAACAGCTTGGCCTTGCTACACCGAGCGATATTCCGACTGATGCCGGGGACATCGAATATGATGAATCCGAGACTTATCAGGTCGGTTCTGTTGGCGCAAAGCTACAAGAGCAAACTCGCCATTTAAGTGACTTAGAGGACACCGTCTCAACCACCCAGATCATCAACACAGCATCGGGAGCTATCGCCAGCTTTTCCGACGGTGCAGACGGACAGCCCATTCGGAAGCTGGTTGCTCAGATCGAACCTGTGCAGGATTTGCACGGGTATGACCATCCGTGGCCTGCGGGTGGTGGAGCGAATCAGTGGGATGAAGAGTGGGAAGTTGGCTATATTGATGGTGGGACTGGTTTACCGACAGAGAGTAGTAATTCTATTCGGAGTAATAATTTTTGCCCATGCATAGCAGAAACCAACTATTATGTATACACATTGCTTGCTTCTGATCAGCAATGTAATATTTATTGGTATGACTCAAATAAAGAGTATTTGTCAAGAACAACTGTATTAACAAATCCGATAGCATCTCCGGCGAACGCCGCATACTTTAAACTCGGATTGTATCGGTATGGTACGACTTATAACAATAATGTTGCGGTCAACTACCCATCAACCGTCACAATGTATTCCCCCTACTCCAACGAATGCCCGATCAGCGGTCATACTGTGGCGGAGATTCAGCAGACGGGAGTGAATTTGTTCCCGGCTACTGCAGATGCATTTAGAATATTAGGAACGTCTGCGTATGCATATCGAGATTTACAGTTACCAAGCGGCACACATCTGTATCTGACAGTAGAAGATAATGATACAAGTGTAGTTGTTCCTGCTTCTACTGGGGTTGGGTTTATTAGCAAAGATACTCAAGGCCAAAACCTACAACAAGATCAGTTCACGTGGATTGTACAAAACGGAAATATAACAACAAGACATCAAAATAATCCAATTAATGGTAATACTAGTATTTGGTTGGATAGCATCTTTACATTTCCGAACGATCAAGAAAACCTTGCCAAAATATTAAAGCGTTGGAAATTTACGCTTAATATTGGAGATGCGGCAAAATCGCACGAACCCTACACCGGCAACAAAATCTCCGTCAATTGGGAAACCGAAGCCGGGACGGTGTACGGCGGCGAAGATGAGGTTATCAGCGGGAAGCTGAAAAGCACGATGGCAATGGTTGATCTGGGGACGCTTGATTGGTACTATTTTCCAAGCTCAAATCCTCCACATTTCAGTGCAGCTGTGCCTGGCATGAAAAAGCTTACAAACAATATTCTTAGTGATAGATATATGGTCGTTAAGGATCGTCCGTACGCTTATGCAAACCTAACGATTAGAACGTCTGATTTTCACAACCCAAGAGGCATTCATATTTCTGATACGGATTATACAACCGTAGCGAACTTTAAGGCCGCTGTAACTGGGTCTATGTTCGTGTATGAGCTTGATGAGCCTGTCGAATACACTCTGACAGGAAACGAGATGGAAACCCTCTACGGCACAAACAACATCTGGTCTTCGACCGGGGACACCGAGGTCATCTACACGGCAGACACCAAGCTGTACATTGAAAATCTTACCAAGCCTGAAGAGGATGATATGACGGCAAATGCCAACATTGCCGCGAACACCTTCTTCATGATCGGCAACACCTTGTATTTCAGCACTGCCGCAATCGCACAGGGAGCAACGATTATTCCCGGCACTAACTGCAATGTGGTAAGCCTTGCAGACGCACTCAATCAACTCAATACCTGATAGGAGGATAAAACAATGAAGTATCTTGTAACTGAAATCCAGAGTTTCCCCGGCGGTGCTACTGCCACTCCGACCTATGCGTATGACAGCGCAAACTATGACACTCAGGACAAAGCCCAGCAGGCCGCAAGAGCGAAGTATCACCAGCTTCTCGCCGGTGCGGCGGTGTCTCAGGTTCCGATGCACACCGTCATGATGTACACGGATGAGGGCTTCTTCATCGACAGCGAAAAGTTTGAGCATGAGGTTCAGCCCATGCCGGAACCGACTCCTGAAGAGGTCACCGAACCGGAATCCTGATTGTCACTTAATGGCCTATTTAAATCACTAACGGCTATCTCGTAATTTCACCATGATTTTCACGAGATAGCCACGAGATAGAAACTGCGGCGGCTCAGTTGTAGGAATGTTGGTATGCCCTTGAGGCATTGTCGGTGAAAGTCCAGATGCCAACACGAGGAGGATTCCGGTCCGACTCTGACGAGTTATAACCGCCACCTTTCAAACACCTTTCAAAACCTTACATGAGGAGACGAGCCATGAGCGCGGACGATTTGGACACATGGATTAACTACCTGTTGGAGGGTAAGCAATGAGTTATCATCAGACAATTTACAACCTGTTGCGCGGATACGGTCTTTCTGAAGCTGGGGCTTTGGGTATGCTTGGCAACTGGGAATGTGAGTCAGGCTGTGAACCGTATCGTGTGCAAGGGGACTATCAGGCCAGCAGAGCAATCAGCAAGGCGTATGTCAATGCCATTGAGAACGGCACACAAGACCGGGAACGTTTTGCAACGGATCAGAAGGGCTTTGGCCTCGCTCAGTGGACTTATCCACAGAGGAAACGGAATCTGTGGGATTTGTGGAAGGCAAGCATACACCGCATTGATGATGTGGAATTTCAAGTCTGGTTTGCTTACACCGAGCTTGTCAAAGAGTATTCCGGTCTTCTGAACTATCTCAAGACCTCAGAAGCGATCTGGGATTGTACTGACCGCATTTGCCGAGAGTATGAAAGACCGGCTGTCAACAACGTTCAGGCACGTTATGAGGCGGCACTGCGGATCAGAAAAGAGCTTGACCTGTCAGGGACGGCAGTTGTTTCGGATAATGCAACAACTGAAGAGAAACCAGAGGAACCGAAGATTGAAACCTGGCCTCCTCGCACGATTGACGAGCATTGTTCCGGTTGGGCAGAGGTGTGGCTGCTTCAGTCCATTCTCAAGTGCAGAGGATACAATGTACTTGTGGATGGCATCTGGGGAAGCCTACTGACGGACAAGGTCAAGCAGTTCCAACAGGAACATGGTCTTGACGCAGACGGAGCGATAGGCCCGATGAGCTGGGCAAAGCTATTTGACAGGAGGTGAGTCCGATGCAGATTACATTATCCTGGCAGATGCTTTTGACGGCAACTGCTATCATTGGAGCGTTTGTGGCTATTATCAATTACATC
>Ga0326512_10001531_pt1 | contig 17688 bp, 17 predicted proteins | sample 1_2617_0518_D_FD_203652 | JGI IMG/M metagenome (GOLD analysis project Ga0326512, IMG submission 203652) | Bovine rumen microbial communities from UC Davis, California, United States - 1_2617_0518 | ecosystem: Host-associated > Mammals > Digestive system > Stomach > Rumen | place: USA... | reverse complement strand
TAGGTACCGTTCGCACGTGTGTAGTGCTTTCCCGAGAAACGCTCGGCGCGGAAGTTGAAGAGCTCGTGCGCCGTCAACTCGTTGATGCTGGTTTTTGCGTTTGTTGGCATAAGCTCGACGCTGGTGCATTGCGGACCATCGATGAAGCGCATGCCGTTTTTGAGGTATTTGCATGGGAGGGGTTGAATGGCGAAGACCTTTGCTGTGCGATAGGCGATGCGGACCTGCTCTCTCTCGTGTCGTATGCCTGTGGCTATTGGGGTGGTGGAGTTACGCTCATCGCGGTACCCATCGGTGAGATGGCGTTCTTTGAGGGAGCACTCGTGCCGAGGGCATTGGATGTAGGCGAACGAGCCGAGATGGTGCGGGTGAGCTCCTGTGCCCGTCGCGTTCTTTTGGACTACAGCCTTTTCCTTACGGAGTATGAGTCGGAAGACAATGCCTATGCACGCTGCCTCATGGTAGGAAGCGCTATAGCCGGATCCGAAAGAGACTTTTCCGAGCTCTGGGATCATGCTGAAGCGATTGCGTGTGGTGACGAAGAGGTCACGATCAATCAGCTTCTCGCTACAGGAAAGGCTCGTGGGCAGGCGATATCCTCTACGGCGGCTGCAGTGCGCCAGTCCGTGGACTACGGGCGCACGTTTGCGCGAGCGCTGGCAGATGTGTTGCCGGGACAGTTTCGTCCGTCGTGCCTCTTATCGGAGAGCATGCGGTTTGCCGCACGCCTGTCGGTGGGACTTGATAAGTTAAGCATAGATGATATGCTCGCGCAGGATGAGTTGTTTGAGACGTTGGGATTGGACACCGTGCCCTGTTGCAAAGTCGATCCGTCACGGCTGGTGGCAGCCATACGTGAAGAGTTGAGCATGCGTACAAACCGTATGATGCTGCTCGTTCCTTTTGCCATCGGGCGTGTGAGACTAGCTACAATACCGGATGATTTGCTCTACGAACACGTATCGGCATGGTGTGATGCACACATGCCTTATGCTGAATGAGGTGCAAAGTGATCAAAGAAACACAAGTGCGAAACGCAATCTCTGAAAGGATGGGCCGTTTACGCTCTCTTATGAAAGAGCGTGGCTATGACGCCGTGGTGTTGCGCAACAACCCCGACATACGATGGCTCACTGGTGCGTCGAGGGTATTTGACGATGAAGTGGCGCATACGGTGGTCGTTTCGGCTGAGTATGCATGGCTGCATACCGACTCTCGATACTACGGCTCCTTCCTCGAGCGTGTGCCTGCCGATGCTGGCTGGACCATAGATATGGACATGGTGTCCCATGCGGACTGGACAGCGGCGAAGATTCGTGATCTTCATGCTAGGATGGTTGCCGTAGAAGATACGCTTACGTTGGGTTTTTTTGAGGAATTGCAGACGAAGATAGCAAAGCAGTCATATGCGTGCTTGTTTCCGCGCCTTCACGGAGATGTGACGCTGCTACGTATGACCAAGGACATGGAGGAACTCGAGTTGCTCCGCCGTGCCCAAGTGATTACGGATGCGGCATTTGATCAAATCTGTGGCTTCATCCGTCCCGGTCAGACCGAGCTGGAGATACGCGCAGAGCTTGAGGCCGCCATGCTCGCACACGGAGCGCATGGGCTCTCGTTTGAGACCATCATCGCTTCGGGGCCAAACGGAGCAAATCCACATGCGCAGCCCGGCGAACGCGTGGTACGTGAAGGCGACATGATCGTGATGGATTACGGAGCTCTTTTTGGCGACTATCATGCCGATATGACACGCACCGTATGCATAGGCGCGCCGAGCAAGAAGCAACGAGAGGTCTATGACGTCGTGCGCCGAGCGCACGAGCAGTGCGCCGAGGCCGCAAAGCCCGGTATGGGAGGACGTGAGTTGCACGAGCTTGCCGTGAAGGTCATCAGCGATGCCGGCTATGGCGAGTACTTCATGCATGGTCTAGGACACGGCGTGGGCTTGGAGATCCATGAGCGTCCGTCCGTGGGCAGGTTGAGCAGCGATGTGTTGCAGGAAGGCTCTGTGTTTACCATCGAGCCAGGCATTTATCTTCCTGGAGAATTTGGCGTGCGCTTGGAAGACTGCGGGGTTCTCACGAGCGAGGGATACGAGCCCTTTACCGCCTCGACTCACGAGTTGGTGTGCGTATAACGTGTTGCGGAAAGCTCCGTCGCGCAGACGGTTGCTGATTGTGTCACGCGCAGTTCCGCAGCGAAGCGAGGACTGTTTGAGCACGGCGCAACAGCGCCTGTCTGCGCGACGGAGCTTCCCATCGGCACAAATGTGTGGCTCGACATTAGTGTGGTAGAGACGTGTTCGCTTTCTATGACTTCGAACCATACCTTCTGTCATCTCGCCCGTAATCAAACAATCTGGTATCATGTCTAGGTTACAGGAGCCGTCGCGGCGGCATAGATAGAAAGTGAGCGTACATGGCTACTCTTGGTATTACCGACCTGAAGGTTGGACTTGGCGTAAACATTAAGGGCAACGACTGCATCATTCTGGAGGCGCAGCACGTAAAGCCTGGCAAGGGCAACACATATGTCCGAACGAAGTACCGCAACATCCGCACCGGTCGCGTAAACGAGGAGAACTTCCAGCAATCCGCAAAGTTCGAGAGCGTAAACATGCGGACGCGCGAGATGCAGTATCTCTATAACGACGGAGATCTCTACTACTTCATGGATATGGAGACCTATGAGCAGGTGGAAGTGAACACCGATCTCATCGGAGATAACGCAAAGTGGTTCAAGGAGAACGATATTTGCCAGCTTCAGTATGCAAATGACGTTCTTTATGCGGTACAGCCGCCTATGTTTATCGAGGTGGAGATTACCGAGACGGATCCTGGTTTTAAGGGAGATACGGTGCAGGGAGGCACGAAGCCTGCCATCATCGAGACGGGTGCATCCATTCAAGTGCCCATGTACCTCAACGTAGGGGAGCGCGTGAAGGTGGATACGCGTACGGGCAAGTTTGTATCGCGCGTCTAAGATGAAGTCTCTTGCAGCGGCCACTCTATGAGTGTAAGAAAGGGTGAATCATGGACAGCGAACTCATCATTTCCGGTATAGGCATTTCCAGAAGCGTTGTAGCTACTATCGTGTCGATGGCTGTCGAGCACGTTGAGGGTGTGGCATCGGTGGGGGAGAATGCCATTGCGTCGGGTCTTATCTCCGTCTTTACCGCAAAACCGGTCTCCAACGAGCCTGCCGTGGAGTCCGAAGTGATAGACAATAAGCTTGCCATATCGGTTCGGCTCTCGGTATTCTATGGTTATCCGTTTACCAGTTTGGCTGAGGACGTACGCGCCGCTGTGGTTACTGCTGTAAATAGCCAGATGGGGGTCGATGTACATAGCGTGGACGTCTACATAGACAATCTCGTATTTCCCAAGGAGTAAGCTCGATTGTCCTCTCAGATGTTTGTAGGGCGCACGCTCGCCCGCAGCCAAGCGCTGCAACTGTTATTTCAAGCTGAAAGCACCGATCAGACGGTACGTGACGTTCTGGCCGGTGCCTATGCCTTGAGCCAATGGCCACTAGACGAATATGGCGAGCAATTGGCTTTGGGTGCCGATACGTATCGCAACCAGATCGACGATGCTATTTCACGCTCGTCTACCAATTGGCCTATAGACAGGATGCCTGCGGTCGATCGCAATCTGCTTCGTTTGGCTATCTACGAGATGGTGATGGAAGACGAAGTCGCCATTGCCGTAAGCATCGATGAGTCTGTAGAGCTTGCAAAAGCCTATGGCACCGATGAGTCTTCGCGTTTTGTGAACGGCCTGCTGGGAAGGATTGCTTCTGACTTAGAGGCGGGTGAAGATATCCTTTCCCTGTCTGACGAAGCTGCGGCGGGAGACGCAGACGTGACTACGGAAGATGATTCTGCGGAGGCCAACGACGGCTTTTCAATCGAGGCACCGTGCGATGAAGCGTCAATCGAAGTCGAAAACGAAGCGGATGAGGAGCGGTAGCGCATGGCAAAGCGCATAGACACATCCGCATATCAGACGTTTGGACAGATTTCGGAGCGTCTGGAAGAAATCGTTACGCAAGTACGTCGTAAGGACGTTCCGCTGGAAAGCTCGCTGGATCTCTATGACGAGGCCATAGCCTTAGGGTCGAAGGCAGTGGACTTTGTGGATACCGCGCAGGTGCTCCCAGAGGAAAAGGCGGGGGGTCATATGGCGACGAAGAAAGAGGATATCGACGAGACGCATGTCTAAGAAGCGCCGTTTGGACGAAGAACTAGTCGCGCAGGGTCTGTTCTCATCAAAGGAGGACGCCCTGCGCGCTGTGCTTGCAGGTGAGGTAAGCACGACAGACCGTAGACTTACGAGTGCCGGCGAGCAGGTGAAACCAGGCATGCCGCTTCATGTGAAGGGCAGGGTACCCTACGTGAGCCGTGGGGGAATCAAGCTTGCGCATGGCTTGGACGAGTTTGACGTTGAGGTGGCAGGCTTGCATTGTTTGGATGTGGGTTGCTCCACCGGAGGGTTTACTGACTGTCTCCTACGTAGAGGCGCCGCGTCGGTCTTGTCGGTAGACGTTGGATATGCGCAGTTCGACTGGACTTTACGTCAAGATCCCCGCGTGACGCTCTTGGAGCGGACAAACATTGTAGATGTGCCGTCACATCCTCTTGCACGGAAGGTGAAGCTTGCGGTATGCGATGTGTCGTTCACATCGGTCCTTACCATACTTCCTGGCGTGTATGCGCTCTTGGAGGACGAGGGGAAGTTTCTCACGCTGGTGAAGCCGCAGTTTGAAGCCGCGCGTGAAGACGTGGGCGAGGGTGGCGTTGTGCACGACCCGTTGGTGCGCAGGGCGGCGCTTGAGCGTGTGGCACGGGGTTTGCAAGAGAGCGGCTTTATCATAGAAGGCAGCTGTACCTCGCCCATTCGAGGCAAAAAGGGCAACGAGGAGTTCTTGTTGCTCGGCACGAGGAAGCGTTAGCCTTTTCCTCGTGTGCTGAGTAGGATGGACGAAATACGTGATGGAGCCTTATCATCAGGTATGTGCTATGCTAGAACATGTGTCCGATACAAGTGCAAGGGACGGCAAATGACAAAGATTCTTATCGTTCCCAACTATATGAGGCCAGATGCCATCGAGGACTCTTCCAAGCTGCAGACGTGGCTGGAGTCAGAGGGAATCGAGGTTTCATGGGTGCCCGACAATCGCATAGCAAGGATGGAGCACTTCGATCCCGCGGAATTTGATCTTGCCATCTCTCTGGGTGGCGACGGTACGCTTCTGCGTGCGGCACGTACGGTGGGGTATAGCGGCGTGCCCATCGTGGGAATATCCTATGGTCATTTGGGCTTTCTCACCTGTGCGGGTCCAGAAGACCTCTTTGGCACGGTATGTGATGCGCTTGCAGGAGACTTGCATGTATCGCGCAGAGCCACATTGGAGATTGAGGCGGAGTTTATCATGCCGGACGGTGGCATGCGGACCGAGCATTGCATGGCGCTCAACGACTTGGCCATCACTCGCGGTGCGTTGGGGGATGTGATTTCGTTCGAAGTGAGCGTCTCCGGCAATCACATCGACCACTTGCGCGGTGACGGCTTCATTGTTTCGACTGCAACGGGTTCAACTGGTTATGCCCTGGCCGCTGGCGGCCCCATCGTCACTCCTGAGTTTGGTGGCATGGTGTGTGTGCCCCTTGCACCGCATACCATCATGGCACGGGCGTTTCTTACGGCGCCATCCGATGTCGTTGAGGTGACGGTGGATCCGGAGCGGCCCGTGGAGACCTGCGTGTTTGCAGATGGGCAACGCGTTGGCAAGGGGCTGCGCCTTTCGCATGCGAGCTGCAGGCGTGGCGAGGGAGACATAACGCTGCTGGACTACAGCGCGCAAGGGTTCTACGAGTCTGTCTCCCGCGTGTTTTATGGAAAGGCGGGCAACCGATGATTGACGAGCTCCACGTGCGTGACGTCGCCCTGATCCATGACGCAACGATACATCCCGCAGCGGGTCTTACCGTACTTACGGGCGAGACAGGCGCGGGAAAGAGCGCGCTTTTGTCTTCAGTGAAGCTTCTGATGGGCGAGCGTGCGGACGTAGGCGCGGTGCGCGAGGGGGCAGACGCTCTCGTGGTCGAGGGTCGCCTTTTTTTGGACGGGCAAGATCCGGACGGTCTTGTGGTCCGGAGAAGGGTGGGCAAAGACGGCAGGGGACGCGTGTCCATCGATGGCAGAATGGCCTCCGTGAGAGAGCTCGCCGAGGGTGTGGGTCGCAGCATAGACCTCTGTGGCCAGCACGAGCATCAGCGTTTGCTCCAACAAGCGAGCCATGTGGAGCTTCCTGACTCATGGGCAGGCGAGGAAGTCGCGGCGCCACTGGAGGCTTATCGAGCAGCGCTTAGAAACGCTTCAAAAGCATCGAAGGAATTATTGCGTGTCCGGGAGATGTGCCAGTCTGCCGCGGAACGTCTCGACGAGGCTAACTTCGTGCTCTCGCGCATAGACGAGGTGAGTCCAAAGGAAGGTGAGCTGGATGAACTCGAGGCTACGCTCCCACGCGCCGAGCATGCCGGGGCCTTGTTGCGCGCAGCTGCGGGGGCGCGAGAGGCGCTGAGCGGTGAGGATGGGGTGCTTGATCTCCTGTCGGATGCCCTTGATGAGCTTCGTGATGGTCAGCGCTATGACAAGGAGCTCCACAAGTATGCGCAGGCACTTGAAAGTGCCGTGATAGATATCGAAGACGTGGCCTCCGAGCTGAGAGACTACCGTGACTCCATGGATTTTGATGCCGAGGCGCTCAGTGAGATGCAATCACGCATGGCGCAACTGCGTGGCCTGATGAGAAGCTATGGCCCGCACATGGAAGATGTGTTTGCTCGACGCAAGCAGGCGGCAGAGCTTGTAAGTGCCGCCCAGAACGGCGGAGAGCTCCTCTCTCGTGCAAAGAAGCAAGCGGACGCAGCAGAGTCGGCATTGCTGGTTGCCGCCGATGCCTTGGATGCCGCGCGCAGGAAGGCCGCTCCTCGGTTTGCAAAACTCGTGAGCGATCAGATGGCGTTTCTCGAAATGGGCACCGCTCAGCTAGACGTGTCGTTTGAACGACTTCCACGAGCGCAATGGACGGTCGCTGGTCCCAGTAAGGTTGAGTTGATGTATCGACCGGCTGCCGGGCTGACGGCGCGGCCTTTGCGACGTATCGCCTCGGGTGGCGAGGTGAGTCGCGTTATGCTGGCATGCAAGGTCGTGCTTGGAGAGGCCGATGCCACTGAGACGCTCGTGTTTGATGAGGTGGATGCTGGCGTGGGCGGTGCGACTGCCGTGGCACTTGCAAGCGTGCTCGCGCGTCTCGCTGCCACGCATCAAGTAATTGTGGTTACGCACCTTGCACAGGTTGCGGTGCGCGGCTCCCGTCATTATTTGGTGCGTAAATCGGATGAGTTGTCTGCGGATGGGATACCACAGACCGTTATCGTGCCGCTTGAGGGCGAAAAACGCGTGGCTGAGATCGCGCGCATGCTTTCTGGCGACGCAAGCGAGATGTCTATAGCCCATGCGCGTGACATGCTGCAGACCGCTGACTAGCATGAATGTGGAAGAAGCTTGCGAGGAGTTCCTGACGTGTCTCTACGTGGAACGTGGCTGCGCACAAAACACCGTCGAGTCATATCGACGCGATCTCGCGCGGTATAAGCGTTTTTTGTCTGAACGTGGTAAGGAATCCGTAGGCGCCGTCGAACGACTGGATGTGGAAGCGTTTGTCGCATCGTTTGCCGAGCTCGACTACGCGGCATCGACTGCCGAGAGGGCGCTTTCTGCCGTACGGGGCATGCATTCGTTTATGGTCGAAGAGGGTATGGAAGACAAGAACCCTACGTTGGGGGTTCCCATGCCGCAAAGTCCTCGGAAGCTGCCACAAGTTCTTTCGATAGAGCAAGCACGGGTATTGATGGAGCAGCCCTTTGCGTGTACGCCGCCCGCCCAGCGCGATCGGGCCATTCTTGAAGTGCTGTATGGATGTGGGCTTCGCGTGTCTGAGCTCTGTGGACTTGATTGCGCAGAGGTGTTTTTGGACGAGGGTCTTCTGCGTGTCTTGGGGAAGGGGTCGAAGGAGCGCGTAGTGCCCGTTCTCGGGGCAGCGGGAATCGTCATGCGCGCGTATATGGATACGTGGAGACCGCTTTTGCAGAGGGGGCATTCCTCTACCAATGCCGTTTTCCTCAACCAACGTGGGGGAAGGCTTACACGTCAGGCGGTGCACGCCATATGCGAAAAGTATGGTCGTATGGTGGGTATCGAGAGGTTGCATCCCCATACGCTCAGGCACAGTTTTGCGACCCATCTGGTGGAGGGCGGCGCTGACTTGCGCGTCGTGCAGGAGCTACTCGGTCACGCAAACATCGCCACTACCCAAATCTATTCGCATGTTGACCGTACGCACATCAGATGGGAGTATCTGAGCGCTCATCCGAGAGCCCATATGAAGTGATCGCGTACGGCCGATGCGTATACAGGGAAGGGCTTTGCAGGGTTCTGGTGGGAGTCCTTCCCACAACATGCGATGGTTTTCATGGTGCTTAACGCAATAAGACATAATTCCTACACAATTTGTTCCTTAGATTTGAAAATGGCTACCTGCGGTCTTGTGGTGGCCTTTTTGCTCTTTCCACAAGATGTGGTGCTTGTGCGTTCGCTTTCTCAGGGGGAACAAAACCACTTGTGGGGGAGAAGGTGGGGGAAAGTGTGGGAAGGTGTTATTATTGTCTTGCGCATTCGGAAGGATATCGAATGCCCTCGTGGGGAAGGCCTTGTACTACCATCGTAGCCTATACGGACCATAACGCACCCAGGCTTTCCATGAGGCATCGGGAGGAGAAGTGAGACATGTACCTGTATGGCTCCAAGCGCTACAACTTGGATGCCAAGGCACGGCTCACGTTGCCGGCAAACTACCGCAAGCAGTTTGACGACAATCAGCTGCTCCTCATACCGCTTAAGGATGCGCTGTATGGGTTCACTCCCGAAGGTTTTGGACGTTGGGTAAATAGCTTCTTCGAGAAGGATGGGAAGAAGTTTGACGCTGGAAATCGGAGGCATGTAGAACTGCGCCGCAGGTTGACGGGAAGCGCCGTTCCGGTAGAGATTGACTCTGCGGGCCGTGTGGCGCTCGGCAAGGTGGACGCTTCCGATCCCAATGCCAGAACGAGGTTGGGACTTGAGCATGACGTGACGGTCGTGGGCGTAGAAGATCACTTTGAGGTGTGGAACTCTCAGAAGTGGGAAGCCGAGCAGGAGAACCTTCCGGACGTCTTGGATGACCTGATGTTTGGCGGAGGGCTCTAAGGAGTGGACGCTTTGAAACAAGAATATCTGCATGTGCCCGTTTTGCTTGAGGAAGTTGTACAGCAACTAGATCCGCAACCAGGACAGATCGTTTGTGACTGCACCCTTGGCGGTGCTGGCCATAGCACTGCTTTGGCACGCAGGTTGGCACCCGATGGGTTGCTAGTTGGGATAGATCAAGACGACATGGCCCTTATAGCCGCTCGTAAACGATTGGACAACGAGAATCCCTCGATCGAGAAGGTGCTTCTCAAAGGTAACTTTGGAGATCTCGACGACTTGCTCGTAAAGGCGGAGATTCCCGGGGTTGACTGTTTTCTCTTCGACCTTGGCGTCTCAAGTCCCCAGCTCGATATAGGTGAAAGGGGCTTCTCGTATCATGAGGACGCTCCGCTTGATATGCGTATGAACCCGGGGGAACACAATACAACCGCAGCTGAGGTCGTAAACAACTACAACGAAGCCGACCTCGCCCGGGTTCTTCGGACCTATGGGGATGAGCGCCATGCTCGTGCGATAGCCCGTCGTATCGTTATGGAGCGTCAGAAGGAGCCCATACGCACAACGTCGCGCCTTGCTCAGATCGTGCGCGATGCCATACCCGCGCGCGATCGTAGGCATGGAGGGCATCCGGCGCGCAAGTCATTTCAAGCCATACGCATTGAGGTGAACCACGAGATGGAGGTGCTTGACCGCGGCTTGAGAGCGGCCGTGCGATGGTTGAACCCTGGCGGCCGCATCGCGGTTATCAGCTATCATTCGCTCGAGGATCGTATGGTGAAGCACGTCTTCAGCGAAATGGCCCAGGGATGCATCTGCCCTCCCGACATGCCCGTGTGCGTATGTGGGCACGTGCCGATTATAAAAGTGAATACAAAACGCCCCCTTGTGGCATCCGAAGAAGAGGTGGCGTTGAATCCTCGCTCGAGAAGCGCCTTGCTTCGAGTAGCTACCAAGCTCGACACCTCGGATGCATGATACATAAGCATTTTTCGCCGGCATCATGCCGGCGCATTGGACTGACGCACTTCAGACGAAACACATACGTAGGTAAAACGAACGGGAGAGAATATGAGCTATCGTGCAGAGGCACTTGACTTGGGCGCCCTCGAACAAGAGACGGGGCGGGAAAAGACCACTTTCACTCCATGGGAAGGCGGGAGTCTTGATGCACGTGCTCGGCGCGAGGCTTCTCCGCTCCTCAGGCGTGTGGCCATCTTTTTGATGGCAGTGGTTCTCGCCCTTTTTGCGGCGGGCGGTATGAGTGTGGCTCTCACGTCGGGCACCGTGGGTCTTTTGCGCGAAAACGCAAAGACTGCATCACACATCAAGGAATTGCGCACGCAGAACGACGACCTTCGCATAGAGCGTTCTCAGCTTGTGGGCAATGAACGCATTTCGCGTATTGCGACTCAGAATCTCGGCATGGTCTATGCAAGCGATGCAATGATAATTGATGTAGAAAGTGAATAATGGCTCTGCGTAAGAGAAAGGCGCTCGGGTGAGGGATAGGCGAGGGTCTGATGGCTGGTCTAGAGACTCGCGCGAGGCATCCTATGATGAGGTCTCGCGCGAACGGTATGGTACGGGCAATGGTTTTCTTGGCTATGGAGCGGGCGGTGGGAAGCTTCCGCAAGTATTCATAGCCTTCCTGTTTATTCTCGTGATACTAGTGGTGCGTCTTGTATGCATACAGATTATCGATGGAAAAAAGTATGCTGATTTAGCTGAAAGACGCAGGACCAACACACAGGTCCTGCAGGCACGTCGAGGTACCATCTATGACCGCAAAGGAAACGTGCTCGCAAAGAGCGAGGAATGCTACGACGTGTACTGTAACCCAATGGAGGTTACAGACACAAAGGCGGAAGCGGAGCTGCTTGCCAAATGGCTTGGTGGTGACGCGCAGGCATACGAAAAGTTTCTTACACAGAACTCCACGTTCGTTTACGTTCAGCGCAAAGCGGAGAAACAGGCATGCGAGTCCCTCCGCAAAGACCTTGCCGCAAACAAACAAGCAGGCATCTATTTGCTGGAACAGACAAGACGCGTATATCCGTATGGCGCCGTCTGTGGCCAGATTCTCGGACTGGTGAATGTGGACAACGAAGGCATTTCTGGTCTTGAACTCAAATACAACAACGAGCTGTCTGGCATTGATGGGGAAATGATCATGGAGACGGGACTTCAAGGCATACCCATCGCCGGTGCAGCGGCAAAGATTACTGAGCCAAGAGATGGAAAAGACCTTGTGCTCAGCATAGACATCGACGCCCAGAAATTTGTGGAAGACCAAATTGCCGTAGCCACCAAGGAGAACGAAGCGGAGTCAGGCTTTGCCATGGTCTGTGATCCTCGGGACGGCTCCATACTGGCGGCTTGCTCTACGCCCTACGCCGATCTCACTAAGCCAGAGGCGATCAATGGAAACGAGCTGAATCTCAAACTCGTGTCTTCATCCTATGACCCGGGGTCTATTTTTAAAGTGCTTACAGCGGCAATCGGCCTCGAGAGCGGCAAAGTGCAGGCGAGCGACTATTTTATGATGCCGGGCACTATTCTGGTAGGTTATGACATCGTTTCCGACGAAGATGGTCGTTGGGAACCTGAAAACATGAACCTTCGTGAGGTTCTTCGCCGCTCTTCGAACGTTGGGGCGGCTTACATTGCTCAGGAGTGCATAGGGGCAGATGCCTTCGCGGAGGGTATAGAGAGATTTGGCATCGGAACTCTTACGGGCATCGACTATCCCGGTGAAACTCCGGGCATGGTGAAGTCGAGAAGCCAATACGACGGCTCTTCAGTGGGATCTATGTCTTTTGGCCAAGGCCTTACCATCCCTATGGTTCAGATGGTACGCGCGGTCGGTGCCATCGCAAATTCTGGTAAGCTCTGCACCCCGCACTTTGCAACGGCCGTGGGAGGCAAAGAAATCAAGTGGGAGTCCCAGGGAGAGGCCATCTCTGAGAGCACGGCCCAAAAAATAACCGACATGATGCGAACGGTGGTGGAAGACGGTACAGGTTATACGGCCGCAGTGGATGGATATGACGTGGCGGCAAAGACCGGAACGGGAGAACAAGCTGAAAACGGCACCTATCTCAAAGGCAAGTATCTCGCATCGCTCATCGGCTTCGCTCCGGCGAGCAATCCTGAAGTTTTGTTGTATGTTGGTTTGAACGAAACTCCATATATCTCTTATTCGTCGGCAGGGCCGGTATTCTCGGCTATTATGGATGAGGTTCTTAAGGACATGGGTGTCTTGTCCAGTTCTTGGGACGAATAGGGAGTGATTTGATGATTCGTATGACAATTCAGGAAATGCTGCAAGCCACTGGTGCGCAGCTGCTCATTGGAGACCCCACCCAAGCATTTGAAGGGGTTGCCATAGATACGCGTGTCATGCCCACGGGGGGCTTGTTTGTGGCGTTTGTCGGAGAACGCATCGATGCAAACAAGTTCGCTCCGCAGGCTTTTGAAGCGGGTGCGCGCGTTGTGGTGTTGACGGCCGATGCTGATGAAGAAGCACGCGCAGTGGCGCAAAAAACTGGCGGCGCCTTGGTTCGTGCCAAAAACGACGACGGCGAAGCGTTTATGCTCGCACTTGCAACGGCGTGGAGAAATGCCAATCCTCAGTGGGTCGTGGTGGGAGTTACGGGTTCCGTAGGCAAAACGACCACCAAGGAGATGCTTGCGACAGGTATCGGTGCATCGCGACGCGTGCATGCTACCGCGGGAAACTTCAACAATCTCCTCGGAGTTCCTCTTACGCTTTTCGCCGCCTCGGCCGAAGACGAAGTGCTCGTCGTGGAGATGGGGATGAACAACGCAGGGGAGATAGCTCGCATCGCGTCGGCGGCGCGTCCCGACGTGGCGGTGATCACAAACGTGGGTACGAGCCATGTGGGCAACCTCGGTTCTCGCGAGGGTATCGCCCGAGCGAAAGCCGAGGTGGTTGGCGCCATGCGAGGGGCTCGTGGCATTGATCCCACGCTGGTACTTACCGATGGTGACGACTATGCGGACTTTATCGAGCAGCAGTATTGCGTGCCTGCAAGCATCCATACCTTGCGAGTGGGCGGACGCGACTCCAAGGTAAAGACAACCGAGATGTCCCTAGACGAGAATGGATTGCCGAGGGTAGTGGTGAGCGTGGAGGGTCATGACGACCTCAGGGGAACTCTTTCACTTCCTGGACGAGCGATGGTCTCAGATCTCTTGAGTGCTCTCGGCGTAGTTTATGTGCTTGGCCTTCCGCTTGGGCCAACCTTTGACGCAATCTGCACGATGCGACCCACGCACATGAGGCTGGAGGTGCGTCAGCATGCAGGCTCCGCTCGTGTGATTGACGATTCCTACAATGCGAGCCCGAGCTCCATGGCTGCAGCCCTTGACGTGCTCTGCTCGATGAAATGCGCTGGACGACGCATTGCCGTGCTCGGTGAGATGGGCGAGCTCGGTGATGAGTCTACGAGGCTTCACGAGTTGGTGGGAGCATATGCCGCCGCAAAGAACGTGGATCTCTTGGTGGTTATAGGCTCGGCTGACGCAGCCAAGATGGCTGAGGCGGCACGAACTATGGGATTTTCCGAAGACCGCCTAGAAACGTTCTCTACGGTGGATGAGGCAGCACGCGTCATGGTCCCCGTGCTGTCATACGACGACCTTGTTCTCGTGAAAGCATCGCGAGCGGCTGGTCTCGACTGCTTTGCCAAGGAGGTATTGGGCGCATGATTGGAATGTTTCTGGGCAATCCAGCCTATCCTACCTATCAGGTGTTTCTTACAGCCGCCATCGCAGCCCTGCTTACTGCCTGCCTCATGCCTTTCTTTATACGTATCATGAAGAACGGCGGCATAGGTCAGCAAATCCGTGCTGACGGTCCCGAGCGTCATCTCATCAAGCAGGGAACTCCTACGATGGGCGGGTTCGTCATGCTTGTCTGCGCCGTTATCGCTTGCGTCATCATGGTTCCGTGGAGTCCAGATCTCATATGCGCCATGGTCGCTACGCTTCTTACGGGGGCTTTGGGACTGCTAGATGATATCGAGTCCGTGGCGCACAAGCGGTCTTTGGGTCTTACGCCTGCGCAGAAGATGGTGGGACTTACGATCATCTCCATCGTGTTTTGTTTGGCTGCCGTGAATTGGGTCGGCATATCTCCGGCCGTACGGTTTCCTGGTGGCTTTATCATCGACCTTGGCGTTTTCTCCACGTCTATAGGGGAGGGTCCTGGAGCGTTCCACATTCCTTGGCTATACCTCATCTTTGTGTGCCTGCTCATGGTGGGCCTTTCAAACGCCGTGAACCTCACCGATGGCCTTGACGGCTTGGCGGGGGGTACCGTGATGATTGCCATGATCGGTATGAGCATGGTTGCGTTCAAGTACGGGGAGCTTCCTCTTTCAGCGTTTGCAGGCGCTATTGCTGGTGCCTGCATAGGGTTTTTATGGCACAACTGCTATCCCGCGTCTATCTTTATGGGTGATACTGGGTCGCTCGCACTTGGTGCAGCTTTTGCTGCATGCGCCGTTATCACAAAGACGGAGGTTACATCGCTTGTGATGGGCGGCCTCTTCGTGGTAGAGGCTCTCTCGGTAATGATTCAGGTTGCAGTATTTAAACGAACGGGCAAACGCGTATTTCTCATGGCGCCGATCCATCATCATTTTGAGAAAAAGGGTTGGCGCGAAAACAAAGTCGTCATTCGCTTCTGGATTATCTCGGCGGCATTCGTTGCGCTGGGTTTTGCATTATACTTCCAACTTCCTTAAGGAGACATCATGGAGTCAGCCTCGTCGCTAGGCAAGGTAGCGGTATTGGGTCTTGGTCAGACCGGACTTGGCGTGGCGAACTATCTGACAAATCAGATGGGAAATCGCGTTGGTTCTATAACGCTATACGGTGGAAAGAACTCGTTGGAAAGTGACGCCACGCACGCTCTTGAGGCGAAGGGCGTGCGGGTGGTCTGCGGTACCGAGCAGCTTGAGGGCACGTACGACTTGGCTGTCGTTTCTCCAGGTATACCAGAGAGCTCCGCATTCTTTCTCTCTGCGCATGAGCACGCCCGTGAAGTGATAGGCGAGCCCGAGTTTGCCTGGCGTGAGTGTCCGAGGAAATGGGTTGCGATAACCGGGACGAATGGCAAGACCACCACTACGCTGCTGGCAACGCAGCTGCTCAATGTGGGTGGCCTTGCGGCAAAGGCCGTCGGAAACGTGGGGAAGCTCTGTACCGAGGAGCTGGCTACGCGAGGGGAAGATGACTGGTTTGTCGCTGAGCTATCGAGTTTCCAACTCGCAACCACACAGGCGTTCCATCCTCGTGTCGCTTGCCTGCTCAACGTGACGCCGGACCATTTGGAATGGCATGGCACCATGGAGCGTTACGCCGAGGCGAAAGAGCGTGTCTTTCGCCAGATGGACGAGCGTGATCTTGCGGTAGTGTCGGAAGAAGACGAATGGTGTCGTGCGATCATAGGTCGACTTGAGGACCGTGGGTTGCGCGTGTGCCATGTTTCCGTACATTCGGAGCCAACTGCACAAAACGCCGCTTTCGTACGTGACGGACGTCTCGTGGTGCGCTTGGGTGGCGTCGAGCACAGCCTTGTTTCCGCACACAATCTCGCCATCCAAGGTGAGCACAACGTACAGAATGCGCTTTGCGCGTCTGCGCTCGCTCTTGATCTTGGCATCTCAAACGATGCAGTGAGCCACGGGCTTCTTTCGTTTCGCCCGCTTGAGCATCGTATCGAGCCTTGCGGTGAGATAGATGGCGTGCGATATGTGAACGACTCTAAGGCGACGAACGTGGACTCCGTGGTAAAGGCACTTACCGCGTTTGTTCCCGGGCGTGTGATCGTGTTGCTTGGTGGGCATGATAAAGGCACGGAGCTCTCGTCGCTCGCTCACGCCGTCTCTTCGCGATGCAAAGGGGCAGTGTGCTATGGCGAGGCAGGGCCACGCATTGCGCGGGCCCTTGCGGATGAAGACGGCGACATGGGTCTTATCATCCGGGAAGCCCCACACATGAGTGAGGCGTTGGAGGTGGCGCGCACGCTTGCCTGCAAAGGCGACGTGGTGCTGTTGTCACCTGCCTGCTCGTCGTTTGACGAGTTCAAGAGCTATCGGCAGCGCGGTGAAATCTTTAAGGAAATGGTCGGCAAGCTGGGTCATAAGGAAGCCGCCCGATGAACGGCTTCGCCATAGGCACGCGCATGGCCAACCAACAAAGTCGCAGGTCTCGTAATGCAGGTGCGGCCTCAACGCGCGAGGCTGGTAGTGTGCCTGCGCGCATTATGGTTCCACGTACGATATTTGTGATTTGCTCTGCCGGACTGGTGCTCTTTGGCCTTCTGATGATTTACTCCGCATCCTCCATTACGGGGCTTACGTCAGAACAATACGGCTATGACGCTACTTACTTTCTTGTGCGGCAGCTCCTCTACGTGGGAATTGGTCTGGTTTTCGGCGGGATTCTGGCGTGGGTGGACTATCGGATGTGGAAAGACCGAGTGCTCATGATAATGTGGGGACTTACGTTCTGCTCGCTGGTGATGGTGTACTCTCCCATGGCCGGACAGGATGCCTATGGTGCAACGCGTTGGATATCCATTGCTGGTTTTACACTTCAGCCGTCTGAGTTTGCAAAAGTCACCATCATCCTTACTGGCGCATACATAGCTGAGCAATATTGGGAATTGGGGACTCTTGAGGACATGGAGGCACTTAAGTGGCTGATTGTGGGAGTCGCTGTGCCACTTGGCTTCATCCTGATGCAACCTGATAAAGGTACGACGGGTGTCCTTGTGCTTACGCTGCTCGTGATGTCCTATCTTGCCGGTGTGCCAGGCAAAGCAATCGGTATCTTTTTTCTGGCGTGTGTCGGTGTTGCGGCTGTCATTGCTCTGCGTGACGATTATTCGCGGGCGCGCATCATGACGGTGTTTGACCCTTTTCGAGATGAGTTCGACGCGGGCTATCAGCTCGTTCAAGGGTTTTATGCCCTCGGGTCAGGAGGCCTTACAGGAGTTGGCCTGGGGCTTTCCCGGCAGAAATACAATTATCTACCCATGGCGCACAACGATTTCATCTTTGCGGTAGTGGGAGAAGAACTGGGATTCGTGGGTACCGTTGGTCTGCTGGCAGCCTTTGCCCTTTTGCTGTGGGCGGGGCTCAAGATTGCCGAAAACGCACCGGACCTGAGGGGTAGGCTGATCGCAGCTGGATGCACCTCGCTCATCATTATACAGCTTCTGCTCAATGTGAGCGGAGTCATAGGTGTCTTTCCTCTCTCGGGTAAGCCAGTTCCGTTCATATCATATGGTGGTTCGTCCATCATCTCCACCCTTATGATCGTGGGGCTGGTGCTTTCT